>Ga0209270_1002261_pt1 | contig 21212 bp, 20 predicted proteins | sample MTBAKSrepl1MetaG_FD_187456 | JGI IMG/M metagenome (GOLD analysis project Ga0209270, IMG submission 187456) | Enrichment culture microbial communities from Arthur Kill intertidal strait, New Jersey, USA, that are MTBE-degrading - MTBE-AKS1... | ecosystem: Environmental > Aquatic > Marine >...
CCGAGATGTGGCACTCGGAAGCGTGTCGGCGAGATTGGGCATTAAGGCGTGTCTAGCTGCGATGCAGGTATGCGCGCCGCACGATACTGAGGCCCCGCGAAGAATGCTGATGATGGCCAGGGGCTGGTGAGGATCGCAGAGGGTTGCTGATGACCGCTGATCTTGGCTGACGATGACTGATGTTAGCTGACGATAATTGATGTTAAGTGCGCTGACCCTTCGCATGACCCGCCCGCCGGCGTTTTGACCAACGCCCGCCGGACACGTTAGTCGCCCTGACTTTGCACCCCCTAACGTCAGGCCGCCTGACTCATCCCAGGGCGATAGGTCAGGACCGTCGCGCGTTCGCCGCCAATCAGGTCAGCCAACCCAACATAACCCCCTGCGTGCCCCGCGTCCTTTGCGACCACGGGCACCAGCACAGGACAGGCAAGACCAGCCAGCGGCCCATGCGTAGCCTTGCGCGCGATCACGCTTCCGGTGGCTTGACTTCCTCCTCGGTGGCCGCTGCCGCCGCGCGGCGCGCGCTTAAGGCTCTTTCGTGCGCCAGCAGGTACCCGCCCGCGCCGTACTCAACAAAGCGCTTGACCCTGCTGATCGTGGCGCTTGAGGCGCCTGTCAACCGCTCGATTTCCTCGTACTTGGCACCGTGCACGAGGAGACCTGCAACCTGAAACCGCTGCGCCATCGCCTTGAGCTCGGCCGCCGTGCACAGATCGTCAAAGAAACGGTAGCATTCGTCGGTATCGCGCAGGGTTAGAATCGCCTCAAACAGGTCGCTGAGGCCCTCGATCGACATCAGGCGTCCAGAGTACACTCCGCCACGCTCCTCACTTTGGCCAGTAATAGGCTCCAAATACACTGCCAGGCACAAACCCTCGCCCAGCGTATAGCTTGACCGCCGGCGCATTTGCTTGGGTCACGGCTAAGTCAGCGGCGGCAGCACGCCAGCTAACCATCGCACTCAGCGCCCGATCAAGCAAAGCGGCACCAACGCCCTTGGCTTGCCACGCCCGGCGCACTGCAAGCTCGGTCACAAAGCCGCGCCGTCCGGCGATGCGGCTGCAAAGGACCACGCCGACGGCCCGCTGGCCGCCGGACACCACGGCCAACATAGAGGTATGCCGGTCAAAGCGCCCCGAACTGCCACGGACAATCGAATCGACGGCAGTCCGCGCCGAGGATGCGCCAACCAGCTCAGGGTAGATCTGCCCATCCAAAGCTCCGGTGTTGGCGTCGCGGATTACTTCGGCGGCCGATTGCTCGTCACCCTTGCGCCAGCTATGCACTTCGCAGATCTGTCCGTCGCGCAGTGTGACCGCAGGCCCTGCTGGCTTAACTAGCACTTGGCGGCCTGCCAGCGGTGCGCTCATCATCATCCGGGGGACGACGGCAAAACCGAGATCTCGCATTATCCCATCGATGTCAGCGTGCGAAACGGGCATGACCTCGCAAACAATCCGCTCGACCTGGTTGGGCCCGCGCCCTAGTCTCTCAATTGACGTGGCAAACAGGTCTTCCTCGATCCCAAGACCACGGTATCCTGTCAGCACATGACAAAATGTGATCCGCGCCGTGCCGGAGTACCGGGCCTGGCATAGGAGCCCGACCGTCCGCCTCCCCATCCTCGCCGTGTATCCGTCGACGAGGCCAGCCACAAGCGCCGGGACCAATGGCCTGATCAGGTTGCCCACCACCGGCCCGAAGCGCCGGCTTGCCTCTTGCCGGTACTCCCGGACGATATGGCCGGCGCGCACCTCAACAAACCCAAGCGGCTCCAGTTGCGTCCCGCTCAGTTTGCCTCGCATCCGGCCAAATCACCCCTCGCCCGGCTGCCGCCTTGCGCCGTGGCAAACTGCCATTCGGCGGCCAGCGCCAGCCCTCCTCCCATGCCCAACCATGCCCAGCCGATGCACCCTCACCGTTTGCCCCGCTCACCCTGCAGGAACAGACGTGCGCGAGGCCAAACAGCCAGACGAGAGCGAAGTCAGGACGTCAACCTGATCATGACTGACGCATCATCCCACCCAATCCACATTGGATACTGGAGGTATCGCAATGGTCCAAGGCAGACGCGTCTTTATCTCCTGCGACATCGAGGGCATCACCGGCGTCATCGGCCGCGATCAGGCAGGCAGCACGGGCAAGGACTACGAGCGTGCCCGCCGCGCAATGACCGCCGACGTCAACGCAGCCATCGATGGCGCGCTGGCTGCAGGTGCCACGCTGGTCGTCGTCAGCGACGGCCACGGCTCGATGCAAAACCTGATCCTCGAGGACCTCAACCCGGCGGCCGAGGTCGTGCTTGGTTCGCCGAAACCGCTCACCCAAATGGAGGGGATCGGACCGGACTTTGACGTGGCCTTTTTTGTCGGGTATCACGCCCGCATGGGCTCACCCGGCGTCCTGTCACACACGATCTCTGGCTCAGTCGTGGCAAACGTATGGGTCAACGGCGTATTGGTCGGCGAGACAGGCATTAATGCGACGCTGGCCGGACGCTATGGCGTGCCCGTCGGACTGATCACCGGGGACCAGCACGTTTGTGCCGAGGCGCGCGCCCTGCTCGGCGAGCTGCACACAGTAGAGGTTAAACAGGCAATCACCCGGTACTCCGCCCGGTGCTTGCACCCAGAGCGGACGCGCGTTCTGATCCACGATGCCGCTAAGCTGGCGGTTGAGGGAGCGGCAGGCCTCCGGCCCTACGTCGCTGGCTCACCGGTCACCTTCCGTATCCAATTCAAGGACACCGGTATGACCGACAGCGCCGTCAGGGCGCCCAACGCGGTCAAGATTGACCCGCTGACCCTTGAGATCACCGACGACGATGCGGCCAAGGCGTTCATCGGCCTCCGCGCAATGATCGGCCTCGCGCAAGCGTAGCCGCGGGCCCAATCAATGCTCTGACGAGAAGGAATCGGGCGCACCTTGCCGAACACTTGTTCTGCAAACACGTGTTCGGAGGTGCGCCCGATGCTATCTCATGTACCGTCCACCTACACCCCGGCATTGGCCGGGGCCGGCTCTGCCTCACTGGAGGCCAGCCCGATCTTCCAGTCGCCGGGATCCGGCGGCATCTACCGTGTGACATTCCAGCCAGCCGCCGCCCCACGTCGCGCCGGGGCTCGACCTGCCGACCCTACCTTTATTTCGCTCTGCCCCGATTGTGGTGCCACGCTCCAGCGGGCGGAGGGCTGTTGGCTCTGCCGCTCCTGCGGCTATTCGCCCTGCAGCTAGCTGGTGCCCTCAGGCCCGTACTTTGCCGGACACATGCTCAACCTGCAACGCGAGGACGACGGTGTCATTGGCCCGCGCGGCGAAGTGCACCGCGTTTGCGGTACCTGCCACCGGGATGGGCACGCCGCATGCCAAACACAGGACTTCAAGGCCGTGCAACTTGGCTGCCTGATCGTCAATCTCGATCACTCTGCCAAAGACAAGCGCGCTGGCAAAGTTGATCGAGGCGGAGCACGTGAGGTCACCGTGGGTTACCTCGCCAGGCTCCACGACGCTGAGGACAGCCTTGGGATTGGCCCGCAGGATGTCGAGTTTTTGCCCCTCGGTGGCGCTGTGCATGTAAATGGTGTCGCCCTCGCGGCCGTAGTTGATCGGTACGGCATATGGACTGCCGTCGGGCCAGGCGATTGACAGCACTCCGTAGCAGTTGCGGTCGATGAGCTCAAGCGTTTGAGCATGGTCGAGCGCCCGATCGCTGCGTCTCAGGCCGCGGTACCAGGCCGATTCATCATGCTTCACTGCCCTATTCCTCCGTTATCGTGCGGCGGTGGTTTCTCCACCTACCGCTGCAAGTAGCTTGATCGTACCCTTGGTGCTCAAGACGCCCCGGATCTAGGCGCCACTCAGGAAATCCAGGGCAGCCTGGACGAGCACCGCGGCTCCGTATTGCAGGCTGTCTTCGTCAAAGTCATAGCGCGGGTGATGACCAGGCCAGATCGTGCCCTTGGCCTCGTTGCGGCCGCCGAGCCGGAAGAAGCAACCTGGCGCCTGCTGGGCAAAGATCGAGAAGTCCTCGCCGCCCATGCTCGGCTTAGGTATGGCAACGACGCCTGCGTCGCCCAGGACTTTGCGCCCCGCCGCCTCGACCACGCGGGTGATGTTGTCCTCGTTGACGACCGAGGGATACCCATAGGAGTAAGTAATGGTCTCCTTGGCCCGCATCGCCGCGCAGACGCCTCCGACCACACGCCGGATACGCTCCTCAACCGTCGCCCTCAGATCGGGATTGAGGGTGCGCACGGTCCCGGTCATCGTGACGCTCGGGGCGATGACATTGCCACGGAAACCACCATTGATCGTGCCGACCGTGACGACGATCGGATCAACGGGGTCCACCTCGCGGCTGGCGATCGTCTGCATGGCGGTAACCACCTGGGCTGCAACGGCAACCGCGTCGACGGATTTGTGCGGATGGGCCCCGTGTCCGCCAACGCCCGCCACCGTGATCTGGAAGCTATCTGGTGCCGCGCTCATGATGCCGTAGCCAACACCAATCTGTCCGGTCCGGAAGTCATTGTTGAGATGAAGGCCGATCACGGCGTCGACATGTGGGTCTTCCATCGCCCCATCGGCAACCATCGGGGCGGCACCGCCGGGACCTTCTTCGGCAGGCTGGAAAAGCAACTTGATCTGGCCCGCAAACTGGTCGCGACATCCCGCCAGCAGATGGGCCACGCCAAGCAAGCCCGCCGTGTGACCGTCGTGTCCACAAGCATGCATCTTGCCGGGTATTTGCGAGACGTACGGCTGATCGGACTCCTCCAGGATCGGCAGGGCATCCATGTCAGCACGGATGGCGATGGTCTTGCCAGGAGCACGGCCCCGGATCAGGCCGACAACGCCGGTGCCGCCGACGTGCTCGCGCACCTCAATGTCGAGGCTGCGCAGGACCTCGGCCACTTTGGCCGCTGTCTCAAACTCCTCCATGCCTAACTCGGGATGTTGATGGAATTGCCGCCGGTACGCAACCATCGTCGGTAGTAGCTTATTGGCTTGTGCAAGCAGGTCCTTGCTGTTCATTGGTTGGGCTAGCTCCTCCTTGTCGCCGGATGGCGCTCTTACGTGCTTGGTCCGCCGAAGCTTCGGCGCCCTGCCGCCGGCCTCCTGTAGCCGGGTCATCCCCCTTGGCTTGCCTCCCACCACTCGAAACCACCTCTGCCAGTGGGCAGATGTGTTCGGCCAGGAGAAAGATCCCGTTGCCCCTGCGTTCAAGACGGCCACTGATCGCCAGGGGCGGCACGGCGTCACCAAAAATGTGTTTGCCGTAACGATCGTAAACACCCTCAAAAATGGTGACGTCGACCAGGCCAAATTCGTCTTCGAGGGATAAGTAAACGATCGTCCGGCCACTGCGCGTCGGCGGTCGGTGTGGCCGGACAACCATACCGGCCACGCGCACACGCGCTCCGGGCGCGAGCCGGCGACGACGCAGGCTTGCACTGTCCAGATAACCCAGCTCCCGCAAGCGGCGACGATAAAAAGCCATCGGGTGTGGGCCAGTGGTAAACCCGAGGACGCCGTACTGACGCGCCAACTTGTCCCATGGGGTGAAGTCATTGATGTTGGCCGCCGGCGCTTCTTGCACGGCCGCGGCACCGGCAAGCGCCAAAAGTGGCGTCTCCCCCGCCCGCGCATCCCGCAGCAGTTGCCCTGCCCGCCACAACAGCTCCCGCCGGTTGCCCCCATCCGCAAACTCATCGCAGGCACCCGCGAGAATCAGGTTGTCAACCATGGCCGCGTCAAGCCCGTGCGGCACAACGCGCCGGAAAAATCCGGGCAGATCGGGAAATGCCGTTGCCTCACGCTCCTGCACAATCGCTGCGATAACCGGAATTGCCAGCCCTTTGACCTGGCGCAGCCCCACCCGGATCATCGCCTGTGAGGCACCGGCCGCCCCATTTCCACCCGCCGACCGTTGCTCAACCGTTGCCTCGGCCTTGCTTAAATTGACATCGGGCGGCAGGATGCCCACCCCGCGGCGACGGGCCTCAACACATAACACATGCGGTGGGTAATACCCCATCGGCTGGTTGCTGAGGATCGCGGCAAAAAAGTCGGCCGGATGATGCTGCAGTAGATATGCCGTCTTATAGGCGATATCCGCAAACGCTGCGGCGTGCGCCTCGCAGAAACCATAGCTGGCATAGCCGGCGATATAGGTAAACAAAGTCTCGGCGACCGCCGGCTCAACTCCGCGAGCGATTGATTTGCTGACAAAAAAGCGCCCGATGTCCGCCATCTCTTCGCGTGATCGCCCGTGGGTCATAACCCGGCGTAACCGGTCCGCCTCTCCGGCCGAAAACCCGGCAACGGCCATCGCGATCTCGATCACCTGCTCTTGAAACAGCACCACACCGTAGGTTTTGGCTAAAATCGGCTCCAGCGCCGGGTGAAGGTAGGTGACCTCCTCGATCCCATGCCGCCGCGCAATAAACGGCTCGACCATATTGCCCTTGATCGGCCCGGGACGGATCAGGGCGACGCTGGCGACAATGTCCTCAAAGGAGTCCGCGCCGAGCCGTGCCTGCAGGGCTCGCTGGGCCGGCGACTCCAGCTGAAAGGTCCCGATGGTATCCCCGCGGCCCAGCATCGCGTAAGTCGCCCGGTCGCCGGCGGGGATACGCTCATAGCGCAACTCGTCACCCGGATCGGTCCGCAAGTTGATGCCCGTCAGGGCGTCATCAACAGCGCCCAACGTGCGCAGGCTAAGCAGATCAAGCTTGACCAAACCAAGGTCCTCGACGCCGATCTTGTCAAACTGGGTGACGACGATGCCTTTGGCAGCCATCTGCAGCGGTGTTACCTGGGTCAAGGGATCCCGGCTGATCACCACGCCGCCTAGATGCGTACTGAGGTGACGGGGAAAACCAGCCACCGCCGCGCTTGCAGCAAAGAGGCGCCGGAATTTGGCCGCCGGCAACCCGCTATCGCGCAACTCCGGCAGACAGTCAAACGCACCGTCCAGGCGTGTCGCATCCATCATCGGCAGATGCTTGGCCAGGCGGTCCAACTCAGCCAGATCAAATCCCATCGCCTTGCCAAGATCACGCACCGCCGACCGGGCGTGAAACGTATTGTAGGTCGCGACTGTCGCAACCCGGTCTTGTCCATAGCGCTTGTAGACGTAGGCCGTAACCTCATCCCGGTGCCGCGCGTCAAAATCGACGTCGATATCCGGCATCTCCGCTCGCTCAAGGCTCATAAACCGCTCAAACAACAGGCCCCGCCGGATCGAATCCACATCAGTGATCCTGAGACAATAGGCGACGGCTGAGTCGGCCGCCGACCCACGTCCGGCACAACGAATACGACGGCGACGGGCAAAGGCCACCACATCCCACACCAAGAGAAAGTAATCAGCGTAGCCAAGCTGACAGATTACCGACAGCTCGTGCTCAATCCGGTCGCGCACCTTGTCGGTAACCTCACCGTAACGATCGCTTGCCCCCGCATAGGTCAGGTGGCGCAATGCCTGCTCAGGGGTATCCCCCGTCTCCGGCTGGTAATGGGGATACCGGCGCCGCCCAAGCGCCAGGGCGGGCTGACACATGGCCGCGATCTCAACGCTGGTGCGCAAAGCGCGCTCGGCAACGGCTGCCGGCAGGCTCCACAGCGACTCCGCCATCTCACGCCCGGTCTTGAAGTGATTGTCCGCGTTGAGCCGGCGCTCGGGGTGAACGTCGTCAAGTTTGGTCAACGTACGGACACATGTCAGCAGGTCGTGCGTCGGAAAGTCAGACCGGGCCAGATAGTGGACGTTGTTGGTAACCACATACCCGGTGCCGGCAACCTCAGCCAGGTCGACCAACATCTCGTTGAGCTGCCGGGCACCGGGGAGCCGCAAACCATCCAGCTCGACAAAGACGACATCCCGGCCAAAAACGTCGATCAGCCGCCGCAAAAAACGCTCTGCCCCTACCTTGTCGCCAGCAAGCAGAGCCGACGGCACCCGGCCACGGCGACAGCCGGTCAACGCAATGACCTCCCCCCGCGCATCGACGGGAAACCGCGCCAGGTCAAGCGCCGGCTTGAGTCGAGGGTTGTCCAAATGCGCGGATGTGAGGGCACGGCAAAGCGCCGCGTATCCGATCTGGCCGCGCGCCAGTAAGGTGAGGTGCCCGCCTTGACCTGCGCAGGTAACCTCCACTCCCTGGATCGGCTTGACGCCCAGTGCGGTCGCCACCTGGAAAAACTCCGGCGCCGCGCACACGTTGTCGTGGTCGGTGACCGCCATTGCGCTCATGCCTAGCTCAGCCGCTTTGGCAACCATCTGCTGGATGCCGCTTGCCCCGTCCAGAAAAGAAAACGGCGAATGAACGTGCAGGTGCACGAACTCGTCACTCATCGGACCAAACTCCCGAAGGCCAACCCTAATCGTAAATGCGATAAAGGCGCCAGCTGCCGCAGCCATCCAGCATAAGCTCAACGACCGTACCCTCATCGACGGTGAGACGAAAAAAGGTTGCCTCGCCCTCGCCGTCCCACCACGATCCCGCGTCGGTCCAGATATCCAGCAGGTCACGAACGACAAACCGCTCCCCCCGCCAAACAAAGAAAGTAGGTGCGCCGCTCGGTCGCATGAGCGGTCCCACGGCATCAAGCGGCCGATCAGTCAGCCGGCTCACGAATCAGCGCACCCTCTCGCGGTTGACGCAAGGGATCAACAAAATGCAGCATGCGCTCGCGCCTTGACACTGGTGGAGCACCTAGGCGGACCGCCCCACCGGGAAATTTACGCTCCAGTGACGCGAGGGTCTCCAGCAAGGTCCCATGCCGGTCATCCCCGACCGCCCGATCGAGAAAACTCAGCTGCTGGCGTAGCGACGCCTGCAAGCCCCGCACGGCGACCTCCATGCTGGCGATCGCATTGGTCGTCCCCGTGCTGTCAAAAAGCGCGGTAAAGGCCTCCGCGATGACCGTCGGCCCACCACGGGGTCGGCTAAACGAACGCTGTAGGCACAGCGGGGTGCCACCCTCCGGATATAAGGTCAACTCAAGCTCACGACCACCCAATCCCTCACCGGCCAGAGCATGTCCAAGATCGAGGCCCAGCAACATCAGCGAATGCTTAAGCGCCAACCGGCTGGTAAGCGGCACCTCAAAGTCAACGCGCCGGATGATCTCGTCCGGAGTGTAAGATGGGCGCACTGGCTGGGGATCGATCCCGCGAGCGAGCGCGGTGGCGCGCTCACCCTCTGTGCCAAGAACACGAACCAACTCACGCGTATCGCAAGCAGCCACCTCACCGCAGGTCTTAAAACCAAGCCGGTAAAGTCTCTCGCGGGTCTCCTCAGCAATCGGCCACAAATAACCGACCGGCAGTTGAGCGATGAATGAACGCTCTTGCTCACTGCCGCCATCCGCCAGATTGGTAAGCGCAAGCATTGCCATGCGATCGACAGCTGTACCAGAGAACTGGGCGGGCATCCCCTCCGACCGCCTACCAGACTTGGGTTGCCCGGGCTTGGGCAGAAACATTGGGTGTTTGGTCGTTGTATGACACGCCAAGGTGGCGAGGACGGACGCACGGGCGGCAAATTTGCTGCTGCCAATCCCGGCGACAAAGATGGTACCCGGACAAGCCGCTGCCAGATCCGCGATGACCTTGTCTGGCTGCCCACTGCCGGCAAAATCAACAAAGAGGCGGTTGGGTCCGTCAAACTCAAAGCGATGGGTGTGGCGACGCAAAACACTGATCACCAAGCGCAAACGATCAGCGTACTCTGCCTCAACAAACGGCAAACTAACCAGGTCAGGGCAGACCTGCCTGGCGTGGCGCAAGGTTGTGCCGAGCAGCACGCCAACACCGTATGCCGCCGGGTTAAGGTCGTAGACCATGCCCCCGCGAATAATCACTTTGGGCAGAGCAACATCCGCCAGCGATTTGGCCGAAAGCGCTGTGACCGCTCGCGTGAGCGGGAGTCCAAGTACCCATAGATATCCGATAGCAGCCATTTATCTATCACCACCGAACAAATGTTCGCTACTTGAGTATACCGGGGGATGCCGTTGGGGTCAATCGTTATGCGAACAGATGTTCGACGATGAGTCGCCCATCTGTGACTGGGTCGGTTTCCGAGCAGGAACTAGGTGCCACAGCGCCAAAACCGTCGCAGTTGTCCAACCCGCAAAGGGGGAAAATGCCGTCAAACCGCCACAAATAACCCTGGGAGTCATGCAATTCGGCGATGAGCGCAACCTGACGCCGGTGGTGTGCCTTGACTGTCCCGATTTGGCCACCGCGGAGGACGTCGCGGCGCTCATGCTCCGGCTGCAAAACGGCAGCCGGACGATGGCGGCCCAAGACCTGGTTTTTGCCACGGGGGATATTGCGATTAAGGTCGTGGTCGATCGCCACCCGACCCGCCCCAAGCAAGCGGTATTGGCCTCGGTCAGAGCACGAAGCGACGAAAAACACTTGACCGAGGCGTTCTACGCGGCGAGCACGGTGGAGGCCGATCCTGCGCAGTTATTCCGCTTTATGAACGTTACTTTTCGCAACTTCGTTATCACCGTAGCTGTCGCGGGACAACCATGCTGTGATCTGCTCTACCTGCTAAAGTACGATCTGGTGTGGCGCTCACCGATTGAGGCCGGCCCGCCCTAGCCAAGGAGCTGGCCGAGCAAGGCGCGCCAACTGCGCGTCAAATCCTGGGAGGCAAGATCACCCTGACCAGCTACCGAGTCGTCATCGCCCGGTGTCCCGATTATGATCCGGGCAACCTGACCGTCGCCGTCAACAAGCTGTTCGCAGAGCTGGCGTGGTCGGCGCCGGCCGCGACCGGCTTGACTGCCTTTCTCAAGCCCAACCTGCTGATGGCCAGGGTGCCCGACCATTGCGTGACGACCCATCCCAACCTTCTCGCGACCATCGGCCGTCATCTAGGCCAACTGGGATACCGCATCGTCATCGGCGACAGCCCGGGCGGGCCATTTACGGCCAGCGCACTGCGCCGCGTTTACGAAACCACGGCGATGACCGTTGCCGCAGCCGAATGCGGTGGTGAACTGAGTTTTGACACGAGCTCTCGCGAGATCGCCGGCAGCGACTTGCCGTCGCCACGCAACTTCCTGTTTACCAGCGCCGCCCTGGATAATAGCCTGCTCGTCAACGTATGCAAGCTCAAGACGCATGGTTTGACCGGGCTTACGGCGGCAGCAAAAAACCTGTTTGGATGCGTACCGGGCCTGGAGAAGACTAAATTTCACATGAACCAGCCCTCGGTGGAGTCTTTCAGCGACGCGATGGTCGACATTGCCCGCACGTTGGCGCCCAAGATCAACATCTGTGACGCCGTGCTAGCAATGGAGGGCGCCGGGCCAAGCCACGGCCGGCCCAAGCAGATGGGATTGGTGCTCGCCAGCGCCGACCCGTTTGCCCTTGACTACGCAATCGCTCGCCTGCTGGGGGTGGGTCCGGACGGTTTCACGACGCTGGCAGCGGCCCTACGGCGTGGATACGGGCCACAGAATGACGACCAACTTGAGGTGGTACTGGTCGACGGCGAGGGCCGGACCCAGGCGAACGGCGAGGCGGCAGTCAAGCTGCTCGGGTCGCTGCGGCCCGCTGAGTTTGAGCTCCTGGCACCGGAAACCCTATCCGGCCTGCAGGGCCGCGGCGCGATCAAGACGATCCTTCGGACGATTCAACCGTGGCTGCGCAGTCAGCCCCGGTTTAACAGGGCAAAATGCACCAGGTGTGGCACTTGCCTGCGGAGTTGTCCCGCCAAAGCACTGCGCATGGGCGACGGCCGGCCGGTGGTTGACCTGGACGCGTGCATCCGCTGCTACTGCTGCCAGGAGCTGTGCCCTGAGGGCGCGGTTGAGATATACCGCACGCCCTTGCACCGGCTGCTGTACGGACGCTAACGCGCCGGACAAGGCGAGACAAGCGATGGGCTACCGAGGGGGTGGATATGTGAAGCGCGATCTTGGCCTCGCGATGCTATCTCTGATCGCGTTGTTGGCAGTCGTGATCATTGCTCCGGCGTGCGTCCTTGGGCCCAAAGTGGTTTCGGTAACGCCTGCCCCTGCGACAACCGCAGTGCCCGTCGACACCGCGCTGGTGCTGACCTTTGATCAACCGATGGCCCTCGCCAGCCTCCAGGCGGCTATCCGGCTGACGCCTGCGACAGCCGAGGATCTACTAGTTGAGGCGTTTGCCGACGGCAAGTCCTACAGCGTCAAATCTCGCCTGCCATTGCGACCAGGCACGGTCTACCAGGTCACCCTGTCCCCCTCTGCGACGAGCGCCTCAGGCAAGTCGCTCCGCCGAGAGTGGACGACATCGTTCACTACGGCAGCGGGCCGTTCCGTGCGTTGCTGGCACCCCGTATTTTCGCCGGACGGTCAGATGATTGCCTGGACCGAAGGTGCACCCGGTGCCACAGCCTGGAGCGCTTACGTTGCCCAAGCCGACGGCAGTGCGCAACCGCGCGAGGTGACTGCGTCGATTTGGCCGGCCACCGAGGCCGTGTGGTCGCCCGACGGCCAAAGCCTCTTGGTCAATCTGCTCCACCGCACCGACGACGGTACGCAAGGGCCGGCCTTGGCGTTGGTGTCCCTCGTGGGTACGGGCGGCTCACCAGCGCAGCCAAACATACTGGACCTCAACCGCGAGTTGAGCAGTCCTTCGCGCCTGCACGCCGAGTACTCCCCCGACGGATCGATGTTGGCGGTCCAGAACGACATGTACATGGCCGACGCTCACTCGGACTTTGTCCGTGCGATGGGGATCGCCGCCGCGGACGGCAGCAACTGGCGGCAGTTCGGCAACCTGTTCCTTGGATGGCTAGCAGATGGCACAGGGCTGTTATACCTTGATATGCAGGGCCCGGGCGAGTCGCACAGCTTTGACTACGACCTATACCGCTACAGCGTGGCAAGCGGCACCAGCACCCGCATCAGCGCCGTGGGCAAGGTGCGCAACTTTGGTCAAGCGGATCGCTCCCTTGATGGGACGACGTTTGCTTTTTCCACGTGGCAGGCCGAGGAGATCGAAAGTCCCCAAGGCCTATCAATCGACCGATTGCCCAAGGACATCTGGCTGCTGGACGCGTCGCTACGCGGTATGACGAGGCTGACGCAGGCTGGTCAGGGGCATAACGGCGATGTCGCCTTTTCTCCGGCGGGCGGGTTGTTGTTCACCTCGGACAGGTCGGCGGCCACAGGTTGGGATGTGTGGTCGATGCCATCGCTCGCTCAAGCCGGTGACGTCCACAACCTGACCGATCGGGAGGGCTACGACGGCCAGCCGCACTGCGCTTTGAATGGCGGGCGGGTCGTGTTTGTCTCAGACGCCACCGGCGCGGACGAAGTCTGGACCATGGCGGCGGACGGGACGGACTGGCGGCAGGTCAGCGGACGTTAGCAACTATAAGGCTCCTGACGCGAGCCAAGGAGGCACGAGGGTGGACATCACCGGCATCCTACTGGCAACGGTTGTCTTTATGTATTTGTTTTCGGGCCCGCGCGGCCGTAACCGGTACTACCCGCTTGGCTATGGCGTGCTGCTTGCCGCTCTTGCGGTTATGTACGCCACAGTAAACGATCAATCACTGTACTACGGGCTCGCAGCGGCAGCCCTCGCCAAGGGGTACTGGATGTTCATCCGCTGGCGGCAGCACCCCTAGCCAGGCGCAACCTAGAAGATGTCCTTGAGCAGCGCACCGGGGTTGACCAGGTACTGCGGGCGCTGACCACGCAGGACCGCGAGCAGGTTTTCGGCAGCCACGGTCGCCATGCGGTTGCGGGTCGCAAAACTCGCGCTGGCGATATGGGGCGTAAGCACAACGTTATCAAGCGTGAGCAACGGATCGGTGAGTGGAAGCGGCTCCTCGGCGTAGACGTCCAGCCCCGCGGCAAAGATGGTCCGGTCACGCAAGGCCTGGTAAAGTGCCGTCTGATCGACGACTCCGCCACGAGATGTATTGATAAATACAGCTGTCGGCTTCATCAGCGCAAACTGCTCCGCGCTAAACATGCCCGCCGTCTGCGGCAGCAACGGGACGTGCACGGAAACAAAGTCGGCATCCCGCAGGAGATCCGGCAGGTCCCGGTAATGGGCGCCAACCTCCCGTGCAGCTTCGAGTCGGGGTACAGGATCGTGGTACAGGACGCGCATGTTGAAACCTCGCGCACGCTTGGCCACGGCGACACCGATCCGGCCAAGGCCGACGATGCCCAGCGTCGCGTCACTGATGTCTTGTCCCAGCAGCGCCTCCGGCTCCCAGGTCCGCCACTCGCCGTTGCGCAGGTATGCGGTCGCCGCGGGAATTCCGCGCGCCGCCGCCATTAACAATGTCCAAGCAAGGTCCGCAGTGGTTTCGGTGAGGACACCAGGCGTGTTGGTGACCGCGATCCGGCGTTTGGTCGCCGCCTCGATGTCGATGTTGTCGTAGCCGACGGCCATGTTGGCGATCACCCGCAGACCGGGACACGCGTCCATGACCTCACCGTCGATCTGCTCGGTCAAGGTGCTCAAGATCCCGTCCCAGCCGGTGCTGAGAGCCTCGATCAGCTCGGTGCGCGCAGGCGGCATCCTGCCGGAGAGGACGTGGATCTGTGCCTTGCCGGCCAGTAGCGCCAAACCGGCCTGCGGGATCTGACGCGTAACTAGCACGCGAGCGAGCGGCGAGGCAGACTCCATCGTGTCACCATTGGTCGACAAGGGATAAGTCACTCCTTTGCGTCTGGGGCGAGATGGTACCGGATGAAGCCGGGAAAGACCCGGCTTCATCCGCGGCTAACGATCTTGGCTGGCTAGATAATGCCCAGCCGGGTGGCGACCTCGACGAATTTGGCTACACCGAAGTCAAGGTCCTCCCGGGTGTGGACCGAGCTGATCATGACCCGGATCCGCGCCTTGCCGCGGGCAACGGTCGGGAAGCCGATCGATTGCGCAAAGACACCAGCAGCAAATAACTCACGGCTAAGTTGGCTCGCCAGGGCGGCGTCGCCGACCATGACCGGGGTAATCGGCGTCTGGGTCTTGCCGGTGTCAAATCCCGCCGCCTGCATCTTGCCACGGAAGTACTCCGCGTTATCCCAAAGGCGGCGGACCCTCTCGTCGCTTGCCTCAAGCAGGTCGACGCCCGCAATGCACGCGGCCACGTCCGCCGGCGTGATGCCTGTGCTAAACAGGAACGGCCGACCACGCTGCTTGAGATAGTCGATCAGCACCTGGCTACCGGCGATGTAACCGCCGACCACGCCAAACGCTTTGGAAAGAGTGCCGAGCTCGACATCGACCTCACCGACCAGGTCATAGTGATCGACGATGCCACGACCGTGCTCACCGAGGACTCCTTCGCCGTGGGCGTCATCCACCATGACCATGCACCCGTGCTTTTTGGCGACCGCCACTAGCTCGGGCAGCGGCGCCATGTCGCCGTCCATGCTAAAGACTCCATCAGTGATCACCATGCGGCGCCGGCACTCGCCTGCCTCGATGATCTGATGATCGAGGTCGGCGGCGTCATTGTGCTTGTAGCGGATGACGCGGGCACGCGAGAGGCGGCACCCGTCGATGATGCTGGCATGATTGAGCTCATCGCTAAAGATGAAGTCCCCCTCGCCGGTAATGGCGGGGATGGTCGCCACGTTGGCCATGAACCCCGACTGCAGAAGGATGGTTGCCTCGGTGCCTTTGAAGGCCGCCAGCTTGCGCTCTAGCTCGAGGTGCAGTGACTGCGTGCCGCTGATCGTCCGCACTGCTCCCGGCCCAACGCCGTACTTGTCAATCGCGTCCTTGGCGGCGGCCTTGAGGGCGGGATCATTGGCAAGGCCAAGGTAGTTGTTGGAGCATAGGTTGAGCACCTTTTTGCCGTCCGCGACAAACCACGCGCCTTGCGGGCTGTCAATCGTCCTGATCGTCGTCAAGAGGCCCTGCTCTTTGATCGCTTGCAGCTCTGCATGGAGAAAGTCCATCGTTGCCAATTGTGCAAACCTCCTTGCGGTCGATCCGGCAATCGCCAGATCGTCGGCTAAGCCAGTTTGGATTTCTATCAGCCCAGGCGATCTCCTGCCCGGGCGGTGGGGGGAGAATAGACAACGACCGGCCCCCACCCTGCCGCCGGGGCGACACGGGGGGAGCCGGTCGGGGGATGCCCCGGTCCGGAGCTCGGCGTCCGGAACAGGGCAACCAGGACGAACTAGAACCGCAAGGTCATGGAGACTGACGCCCGGATGACCAACTCACCCGGCATGACGATCATTGACTCGCCTGCGCCGAGGGCCTTGTCATAGGCGACGGGCACACGGTAGTAACCGTAGTCGACGTAGCCTTCTTGGATCGTCTTGATCTCGACGATGTTGACTCCCGCGGCCTTGGCGATCGCGTCGCCCTTTGAGCGGGCCTGCTTGACTGCGAGCGTCAGAGCCTGGGTGCGCAGTTCTTCGGTCTCTTCGACCGCATAGGTAATCTCATCAGCGGTGTTTGCGCCGGCGGCGATGGAGTCATCAATCACGCGGGCAACCTTGGCGAGATCGCGGACCGTGATCTGCAGGCGGTGCGCGACGCGAAACCCGATCGGTTCGAGGACGGCTGGGGTTTCCCGATCACCCTGATCGTAGACCGGATAGACGTTGAAGGAAACGGTCTTGATGTCCTTGTCAGCGATCCCGAGCGCACGCAGTTTGGCGATGACGGCATTGGTGGCCTTGGCGACGGCCGCCTGTGCCTCAGCGGCGGTCTTGCCCTCGGTCTGGACGCCGAGCACGAGCCGGCAGATGTCCGGCTCGACCGTGATCTCGCCAACGCCGTTGACCGAGATAGTCCGATGGTCATCGGGCATTGTCTCAGCGCTGACGGGCTTGGGGCCGTCCATCCAGCCGCGCAGAGCCACGCCCCCGACCAACATCGTCAGGGCTAAGATGGCGACGATCCATGTCCTGCTACCTCTCATTGCTTCCCAACCTCCTACAAAAACTGATTTGCCAGCAGTTGATCTGCTTCGCCTATGCTAGACGTCAAAGGAGCAGGCAGGGTTCCATGTTCGGCCGACCTTGACCGACGAGGGAACGGACGCCGCCCACGACAAGGACGAAGCACCGGCCTAGTCGAAGGGTAGGCCCGAGCAGCGGTACGAGGAGGTTTTGGCAATATGAGCCAAGGGGACTTGCGGCGCACACCGTTGAGCGAGCTCGCGGACCGGATACGTGCCCGGGGCGGCACGTTGAGCGACGGCCAGCGAGCGGTAGCCGACTTCATCCTGCATGACTACGAAAAGGCCGCCTTCTTGACGGCGGCAAGGCTCGGCGCCCAGGTTGGCGTAAGCGAGTCCACGGTTGTCCGCTTTGCCATTACGCTTGGCTACGCCGGATACCCGCAGATGCAGATGGCGCTGCAAGACATGGTGCGCAACCGCCTGACCACAGTTGACCGGTTGCTAGGGTCCGCCGAGGGCATGGGCTCGGATGAGGCTGTGCTCAACAAGGTCCTGCTGCAAGACTGCGAAAATATCCGCAACACCTTACAGGAAACCGATGCGGCAGCCTTTACCGAAGCGATCGAGCTGATCCTCGGCGCCCGGCGCGTGTACGTGATGGGCCTGCGGTCCGCCTCCTCACTGGCAGTCTTTTTGGCCTTTTGCCTCAATTGGGCCCTTGGCAACACCCAGGCCATGCTCTCGGGAGTTGAGGACTGGTTGGAGCAACTCGCAACGCTCGGACCGGAGGACCTGCTGATCACGATCAGTTTTCCCCGCTATACCCGCAAGACCATTGACGCTGCGGAGTTTGCCCACAGTCGCGGTGCCAAGATCCTGGCGATCACGGACAGCGTGATGTCGCCGCTCGCCCGCTATGCCACCGTAGTGCTGCCGGCGAGGAGTTCGATCGACTCGTTCGTTGACTCGTTCTCGGCGCCGTTGAGCTTGATCAACGCACTGCTTACCGCGGTCGGTCAGCGGGCCCGGACCAAGACGGTCACCGCCCTTGAGCGGCTTGAGGGCGAGTGGCGGAAATACCGGGTGTTTTGGGAGGAGTAGCGGCGAGGGCCCGCCGCACCAGCGCGACACCGGCCAGGATCAACATGCCACCAGCAATCCGGGCCGGCGGCCAGGTTTCCCCGAGCAGGAGCCAGCCAAAGAGCCCGGTCCAGAGAGGCGTTATGTTGCCATAGATCGCGGTCCTTGCCGTGCCCAGTTGCCGTAGGCCCCAGTTCCAGACCACGTAGGAAAACACAAGCGCGAGCATCGACGATCCGATCAGGGAGGCCCAGTCGAGTGCGTCGAGCCGGGCCCAATCCTGCGCCATCAGTTCGGGCACGCACACAGGGATCAGCGTCAGCAGGCCGAGCCCCATCGTCCAGGCGGTCAACTGCATCGGGCTGTAGCGGCTGGTCAGGCGCCGCGAAAGGATCGTGTACATTGCCCAACCGAGAGTGCCGGCGAGGACCACCAGATCGCCGACGACGGTCTGGCCACCAAAGGTAAAGGCACCCCCCGAGCTCGTCACGATGACCAGCGCCCCGGCGAGGGTCACCCCCAAGCCCAGCCAGCCGCGCCAGGGCAGAAGCTCGATCTTTAGCAAATGGGCCAAGAACGCCGTTGTTGCGGGCATCGTTGCCAGGACAAACGACACATTGCCGGCTGACGACATCGATAGCCCTTTGATAAACGCCACCTGGTAGACGGTGTTGCCCAGAAAACCAACGACAAACAGCTCGCGCAAACCGGAGCGCGGCACGGTGATGCGGCCCTCGGAGAGGTAGAGCAAAAGAAAAATCACTATCGTCGCCAGCCCAAAGCGGAGCGCGTTAAAGCTCAACGGCAAAAACGACTGCAGCGCACGCTTGACCACGATGTTGTTGAAGCCCCAGACTACGGTAACCGCCAACAAGGCGAGGTCAACCGCGCTGAATCCCCGCCTGGCACGCGGCGAGGAGGAACCGCTAGGACTACGGGTCATAGCAATCTGCTCCCTATCGCCCTTCGGCGCAGGGAGGGCCGAAGAACGGCTCGTCGTCGTCACAGGGCCACCACACCGCACGGCAAGGGGCGGCTTCGGCACCGACCAGGCGCAACGGCAGCGCCGCAAACCCGCAAGGGCCTTCTTCAACCTGCTCAAGGTTGAGCAGTTCGATCACCGGGATGCCCGCGCTCAACAAGGTCTCGTGGGCCTGGGCACCACCATACGGATCCACGCTCATCGCGTCGGTCCCAACGGCCCGGACGTCAAGCTCAACGAGTTGTCTGGCCAACTCGGCGGAGAGCCCCATGTGCTCACGTGGAAACCGCCCCGCTCCGATCTCGCCGCCAAGGCCCAGTTTGATCAGGGCGATGCGGCCGCGCACCAGGTCTATTTGCGCGGGCAGTAGGTCCGCGGCAAGCGCGGCTCTCCCCGCCGCGGTCGCGCGCCGCGCGTCAAAGGTAACCGCTGGGCCAAACAGCTGGCTCAGGGCCAACGTGTCAATCGTCGGTCCGGCAGCTAGATAGTGCGCCGGCGCGTCCACGTGGGTCCCCGCGTGAGCCGATAGCTCCCACCGGGTGGTGTGCCATCCGGTCGCAGCCCCCGGGGCGCGCCGCATCCCGAGGGCAAACGTGGGGACTGCATCGCCTGGATAGCTGGCGGCGCCATCGCGGCCGACCCTGTGGGAGACGTCAAGAAGCCCCCCATCACCGCACTGGAGCGCCGCCGCACGACGTAAGGTGGTTTCGACCTCAGCCCTGCGCCGGGCCCACGCCTTGGCGAGCCTGGCGGTTGAGTGCGCCCGGTAGTGGCCCCAGTCGGCCCAGCGTCCGGCCAGGGCGGCAAGGCCGGCGGCGTCGCCCTGTCCCGCAAACCCTACATCAAATACTGGATTGCCGGCGATGACTATGAATACGGACATGCCATCGCCGATGCCGCCTGGCGCAATCTGAAACAGCTGAAACCGGAGGTGACGGCCATCGGCACATCCTGGTGGAAGCCGGGCGAACCGGATTTAATGCCGTATTTCACCGCCATTCTTTCGGCCAAGCCGGATGCGGTGATCTTCGGCACCGGCGGCGCCAGCATGACCAATGTCATGAAGGCGATCAAATCCACCGGCATGGCGCAAAAAGTCCCGATCTGGATTCACACCGCAACCGACCATGCGGTCTTGAAGCCCCTGGCCGGGGATGCCCCGGAGGGGGTGATGGGCACCATGGATTACCACTTTTACTACCCGGACACGCCGGCCAACCGCAAATTTGCAAAAGACTTCGAGACGGCCTACGGCACCCCCCCCGGCTTTTCGGCCTTTCACGGGTTTATCACGGCCCGCTTTATCGCCGACGCCTTTAAAAAAGCAGGAGCGCAGGACAAGGAAAAATTCATCGATGCCCTGGAGGGGCTGGTGGTGGACAGCCCGGTCGGTCCGGTTGAAATGCGGGCCTGTGATCACCAGGTCGTCTTGCCGATATTTTTAGGGGTTACCAAAAAATCGGCGACGGACAATTTTGTCATCTCCAGCGACACCATCACCCTGAGCGGCGCCGACGTCATGCCTACGTGTGCGGAAATTGCAGCAACGCGCAAACCATAAAGACGGCAGCCTTCTAAAATCCCTCCCGACCTCCCTTTTGAAAAAGGGAGGCACCGCCGTCCAAAGCCCGGACTATGGCGCCGGACGGGGTCCTGCCGTGGGGCGGGATTCCCCCTTTATTAAAGGGGGCAGGGGGGATTTTTAAATAGTAGAGGCGATAAGCATAAAATATGGACGCAGGCCATTCAATCAGTCTGGCGGCCCTCGGCAGTCATCTGCTGGTGGGGCTGAGTCGCGCGATGATCCTCTTTATCGTGTCGGCCGGCCTCAGTTTCGTCCTGGGCGTCTTGCGGGTGCCCAATCTGGCCCACGGTTCGCTCTATATGCTCGGCGCCTTTGCCGCGCACAGCATTGCCGGCCTGGTCGGCGGCGGCGCCCCCGGATTCTGGCTGTCGCTGCTGCTGGCGCCCGTGGTGGTCGCCCTCGTCAGCCTGGCGGCCGAACGGGCGCTGTTTTGCCGCCTTTACGAAAGGGAGCACCTGATGCTCCTTCTGTTTACCTTCGCGCTGATGCTGATCCTCGGCGATCTGGTAAAGGCGCTGTGGGGAGCGGGCTACCGTTCCATTATGCCCCCCGATTTTTTAAAAAACTCCGTGCAGGTGTTCAACTCCCCGATTCCCCGCTACAACCTGTTTCTGCTCTTGGCGGGTCCGCTGGTGGCCATCGGCCTCTGGCTTTTTACGTC
>Ga0209270_1002263_pt1 | contig 21195 bp, 21 predicted proteins | sample MTBAKSrepl1MetaG_FD_187456 | JGI IMG/M metagenome (GOLD analysis project Ga0209270, IMG submission 187456) | Enrichment culture microbial communities from Arthur Kill intertidal strait, New Jersey, USA, that are MTBE-degrading - MTBE-AKS1... | ecosystem: Environmental > Aquatic > Marine >...
AGAAAGAAAGTACAGAGAAAGCTTGACGGATGGAAATCCAAGGAATGGTACAATATTGAAGCCCCGGTTTACTTAAACAGGGCTATCGTCGGAAACACAATGGCAGGAGATCCTGCACTGCTCGTAGGCCGCAATGTTGAAACAACAGTTGGGGAACTCACCAACGACATGACCAAGAACAACACAAAGGTCATCCTCAGGATCAGCAACGTCGTAGGGGACACCGCAACCACCGACCTCATGGGCCACGAACTTACAACCGACTATATCCGCTCAATCGTAAAGAGGCAGACTTCCAGGATCGACGCCAATGTCGAGGTTAAAACCAAAGACGGCTATGTTATCCGCGTAAAGCCTACCTGCTTCACCATCAAAAGGGCACGCTCGAGCCAGATGAAAGCTATCAGGGAAATGATGGTCGAGATCGTCAAAAGACGCGCAGCAGAATCCGACTTCGAGACCTTCATGCAGGAAGCAATCCTTGGCAGGCTCTCCGCAGCCATTTACAGGCAGGCCAAGTTCATCTACCCGCTCCGCAGAGTCGAGATCAGAAAGACCGAAGTTGAAGCAATGCCCGCAGCTGCACCTGCACCTGCAGCAGCATAATTTCTTTTTCATTTGAAAATTGGTCGTCCATAACGGATGGCCGGTATTATATATTTTATTCAATATATAATACTTTTAAACCTTTTCAAGGTATAATACTTTTAAACCAGTAGACAATACTTTTAAACCAGTAGACAATACTTTTAAACCGTAGAAATTCTTTTTTATAATATTCTCCCTGAAAAAGAGAGACACGGATTAGCTTTTTCGTCCTGATACAGGCACAATTACACGGACAACAAACAATTTTTTATATTTCAAAATCCGATTTACCCCCATGGCTGCCTCCTGGTCCGTATCCCATACCCTTGGAACAAGAGAAAAGGTTTTTTCCTGGCGGATAGATAGCCGGGGAAATATTTTCATAAAAAGGAAGTTCAGGAACGGCCGTTTCCCCAGGATCGATAAAATAAGCTGCAGCCACCTTGAAAAACTCCAGAATTTCATGCAGGACAGGGAATGGAAAGCCCTGGCAAACAATGCAGCAAAGCTGTATATGGGAACTGAAAAAGAAGGCGTAGGCAAATTCCTGTACAAGCTAAGGCGAGAGGTAACGTATGCCCAGCTCTCAAGCCAGTTAGCATCTATTTTTTATCACTCTGAAGTCTGGGAATGGAACGAACAGAAAAGAGGCATGCAATTTCTGCTCCTCCCCGGGAACTGGCAGGAAAAGACAGTGAAGTATTACAGGAGTTCGCTTGTTCAGGAAAATGAAGGCACTTATATAGAGGATTTTTCGGGAAGCTGCGCAAAAGTAAAACCCGGGAAGGAACAGAAAAAATTGCAAAAAACATTGAAAGAAGTACCTCAACAGAAAGCACTTCAACAGAAAGCTGTCCAGAAAATTGAGCAGACAAAACTTTCGGCTTTTTTTGGATTTTAAGAAAAAGGAAAAACGGGTAAGGGAAAAAATCGGGGAAGTGGGAAAAATTAGAGGAAAAGGGAGAAAATTTAGGAAACAGGAGAAAATTAAGGAAAAGGGAAAAAATTAGGGGAAAAATAATGGAAGAATAAGGCTTTTAAATCATGCTGGAAGCCCGAATTCAGGCAGTTTCTATTTCTATTTCGATGCCGCCTACCTTCTTTGCAACAAAATTATAAATTATCCCAACAAGGAAACCGCCTATTGCTCCCGCAATTCCATAAAAGATAACCAGGACTATTGCCATAAGTATACTTTCGGTAAGACCGATAGGCCCTTCTGCACTCGCCATAAGAAGAATGAACGGCGAAAATATAACAGCAAGAATCAGATACATAAGACCGAGGACTTTTGCCATCGATTTGCTATTTAAAGATACTATACGCACCATTCAGGATCACTCCATTAAATATTAAAAAGTAGGTTTTAATTATATAATTATTTATTCTGTTAGACCGACGAAACTGATTCCTTTTTCCGGGGGTCAGCCCTTCAAGATTTGTATATGCTTTCGATTACTTTTTCTGCAAAAGGCCCGACTACAGGCAGCCTGTATCTTTCTCCCCTGTATGCTTTATACATAAGGAAAAGCCACAGGAGAAATGAAATCAGGCTGAAAACCAGCATTCCGCGAAATAAATACTCAGTAATTATGCTGGGATTGTATATGATAAGGTAAGGAAGCAATGCAGGGTTGAGGTTGACCAGAAAATAATCGAGAAATCTATTGGGTTCAGGGTCGAAAAAGGCTTGCAAGGGACTTAGAACTATTGAAATAACCAGAAAGGTCAAAAAAGATTGCATTGCATGAAACCTGACAAATCTGTTCTTAGTCTCAAGCACAAAGAAGACCAGCCCTGTTACCCAGGTCACGAAATAACATAAAATTCCTTCAATATTTTCTTTCAAACCCAGAGATGTCCTGGAAGATGTAATCTCAATTTCCGATTCGTCGTTCAGTACAGACCCCCCATTACTTGAATCATAACTGGAAATTCCCGATAAATACGACTTGCTTAAACTATCTGACAAATATTAGCCAGTTCAGCTACAATCCGTCAATCAGCCTGTAACTCATAAATTAGTATTATTATAATTTTAATTATACAAAAATCGTTCTAATCAAAATAATCAAAAATATTCCTACCAGCTGAAAGTACCGGAAGATTTAACCGAAAGGGTAAACAGTAGAAAAGTCAGATAAAAAAAACAAAAAAGCAATCATGAAGAGAATAAAGAGGCGGTTTAGAGAAGAAATTGCCAGTCCGTCCCTTATTTTGATTTAATGGTACATGCGGCTCAGGGGTTCTATTTTTATTACTACCAGGGCCAATTTTTCGTAGTCGACTCTATAAAGCAGCCTTAAATGCCTGGACCGGAGCCGGAAAATTTTGTCCGGGCTTTCGATTATTCTTTTTGCACCCTGGGGCACGGGATCGAAAGCAAGCTCCTCAAGGATTTCCCTGACCCGGAAATGAGTGCCCTCATCTGCTCCCCTCATGAAATCCTGTGCAGGAATATCAAAAAAAACTTCGAACATTTCAAAGCCTCATTTCTTCAAGCTTTTTTAACGGCACAAGTCTTCCTCCTGCCTCATTTTCAAAACTTCTGAAAACAAGCTCTTTTTCTTCTGCGGTGAGCAGGGCATCTATATCTACCATATGCTCTTTAATTTCTGCAAGCTGTCTCTTTATGAAATTAAGCTCTTCAAAGATTTTTTTATCAACTTTTTCCCCGGTCATCCGAACCACTGCCTTTGTTTATATAAATTGTAAACCATTATCTACATTCAGGGTTTACAGGCGGTATCAACGAGTTATCCCATATGAGTTATCCCTTAATATAGAGCCGTCTCCTGAAAAGAGTAATCTTCTTACTTCTTCATCAAAGTATCGTGAAATATTACTCTCGGGGAAACTTTAAATCCTCATTGCTCAGATTATATTGTTTTAATCTTTAGACTTCAATTTTAAGAAAAACAAATACAAAAAACCTGGCAAAATTCAAAAGGTAAATATTATAAGAAGGATAAAATTATACAGAAAACCTGGAGATCGGGAAAGGGGCAGGAGAAAAAAAATGGTAAGCGAAAACCTCGGGTTTTTCATCTATGTATTCTCATCCGTTTTTGTGGTTGTAAGCCCTATCAGCGGAGTTGTAACTTTTATTTCCCTGACAAGCAAGATGACCCGCAAGGAAAAAAATGAGATCGCAAAAAAAGCAGCGACTCTTGCATGTGCAATTGCCCTCTTTTTTGCAATTACAGGGAGCATGATACTGAAACTATTCAGCATCAGTGTGGACTCGCTGCGGGTTGCCGGAGGAATCCTGCTTTTCAGTATCGCATTTGACATGATGCACGCAAAGGTATCAAGGGAGAGCATTACCGAAGAAGAAATTACCCAGTCCCAGGAACGGGAAGATATCTGGGTCTTTCCGATAGGCCTTCCGCTCCTGACAGGCCCCGGTACGATCAGCACAGTGATTGTCCTTATGGGGATGGCAGAGGGCGTTCAACAAAAAGGAATCGTGCTCGTATCGATTATATTTACGTTCATAATCTGCCTGGTTATCTTCCTCTTCTCAAGGAGGCTCCACAAATTCATAGGCTATAACGGAATGCTTGTCTTTACAAGGCTAATGGGGCTTTTGCTTGCGGCTCTTGCAGTGAACCTGACTGCCACGGGAATAATAAATATTTTCGGGCTGAAGGTTTGAAGCCTTCAGGTTTGAGAGCAAAGACTCTTGAACCTTCAAATCCCGAACCTTCAAAACGCCGCTCTGAGAACTGAAAGGAAATCGGACCGAATTTTCAGACAGAGTTAAAAGCAGGATTAAGAACAGAGTTGAGGGCATGGACTGTTACCCTGTTTTTCCATTATACCGCCGGTTCACGTACTCGATCAGTTTACTGCCTGTGAGCCTTTCACTGGAGGGACCTATGCGGATATAGAACTCTTCGTCATTTTTATCCGGCTTGAGGAAAACAGCTTCATCACTTTTTCTGCAGTCGATTTCCAGGATTTTTTTCCCGTTTACGGGCACAAGGGCGTACTCTATAATGGGAGCGTAGTTAAGGCCTATATGCTGCTTTATGAGCTGCTTGAAATGAAGGAGGAACTTATCCTCGTTCGGAAAACCGTCGTTTTTGATTCCAAGGACTTCCCCACTGTTGGAGACGCCAACGAGAAGGACGCCGCCGTCAGTGTTCAGGTAAGCAACTATCGTCTTCAGCACCGCATGTTCGATATTCCAGTCAGGCTTTCCGCTGATAAGGTTCATTCGCAGCGTGGACTTGAACTCAAGTTTCTTGCTCTCCCCCCGCCGGATCAGTTCCAGAATGTAGTCAGAATCATTTACAAGCTTCACCGCTTCCCGGATAAGTTCGAGATTCTTGCGGATATGGGTTATACTCTTGGGATAGGTTGAAAGCCTGCACTCGAAAACACTTAACTGGGAAATAAGTTCCCTTGTGATATCTTTGATTTTAAGGATCTCAAGCTGGACCTGCAGGTCAGGGAGATAGAGTTTGCTGTGCGTAAGAGAATTGAGATCTACACCGGGTAAAGATGAAATTCCGGGCAGAAGAGGAACAGCCGCGCCTGAAAGTACAGAAGTGTTCTCATCGGTTTCCACACACATATTCTCAACCGAAGCTTCGCCTGCAAATTCGATTTCATTTGCCGCCAGGGAAGAGATAATCCCTGAAAATCCTGATTCTCCTGAAAAAGAAGCAGCTCCGGAAGCGCCATTCAGGGCAGAAGCTTCCGGGAGTGCTGCAGCCGGTTCTTCGGATGTCCGGATTTCAGGTCTCAGGATAAAGCCCCTCGCTTCCCAGGCCTTCCGGATCTTCAGGCCGAGAGGATTGTTGAAAAAGTCCGCAAGGTATTCCGAACTTACTTTCTCAGGGTCGAGAATAAGCTGGATGTAAGCCTGAAAATTGTCTCCCATTCCGGAAAGAGAATTTAAGGCATTCAGTTCTTCATAAAGGGGGAGATAGAGAGAGTTTTCTTCTTCTGTAAAGCCATATTCAAGGTTAGGGTCGGGAAAATTGACCTTCCGCATAAGGTCGGAGAGGCTTGTCGGCTTCAGGCCATACTGATTGCATAAGGAATCTATTTCTTTTTCGACCATGCAGATCAAACAGAGAGGGTTTCTATTATTAAAGCTCGTTTCAGGGTTTTACAATTGAAGTTGATGTTGCGTATTGAATTTTAAAACTCATATACCTTTTTCTTTTCAAGTTACTTAAAATTTCATTTTTCTCCGGAAACCGGTAAAACAGGAAGTAAAAGGTTACAAAATAAAAAGTGGAATAAAAAGTGGAATAAAAGGAAGAAGAAAAGGTAAAACAAAAGGGAATAATAAAAATAGAATAAAAAGACTCTGGATATCCCGTGAAAGGATATCAAGATCAGTTTAGCCCTTTACAGGCCCTGGAAATCAACAATCTTCTTAACAAGCGCCTTAAATATTAGCTGTTTCCTGGACTGCAGCTTGAGTTGATGCACTTACAGAAGCAACTGAGGAAGTACACCCGCATTTTCTGCAGTAGTAAAAATTATTCGAGCCAATTATCTGTTTTTTAAGAGGTGTGCCGCATCTTACACATTTTGAAGGAAAATCAAACATATCTTAACTCACTCCAGAATCATTATCGGTTCAAGTCTTGCGGTTTCTTTCCTCGTCCAGTACCCACACACAGTACAGTATTGAAATTCTGTGAATAGATTGTTTTCAAGTTCGGAATGACACTCCGGACATCTTTTTAAAAAAAGCATATGTTCCGGCTCTTTTTTCTCCCCAGAAATTTTTGTTTTGGTTATTTTTTGCATAATTAATGCTTCCTTTTTATTTTTCACACTCAATATGGGTATTTACTTCATTATATATATAGATTTTTCCAGCAACAGTAGGTTTTTGTTCGAGTATAGATATGCACTACAAATGTATACAGCTCCGTACTGCAAATGTATACAGCCCCTGTCGATAGCCCCCTGTTCGACAGCCCCTGACCAAAAGCTGTTGATAAAAGGCAGCCGACATTTACCGGCTGGAAATTTGCCCAGCTTAAAAAGGTAAGTCAAAAGGTTCCCGAGTCTTTTTCGGGTCTTTTTCAGCGCCTTCCGAGCTCCTTTTCAGTTTCGAGAACCTTAAGGGTGATTTTCATAACAGAGTCCGGATTAAGGGAAATCGAATCGATCCCCTCTTTTACCAGGAATTCTGCAATCTCAGGGAAATCACTCGGAGCCTGCCCGCAGATCCCGCTGTGCCTTTTATTCCGCTTTGCCCCCTGCACTGCCATTGACATGATTTTCATAACCCCCGGGTCCCGCTCATCGAATTCCGCGGCAAGCAGTTCGGAGTCACGGTCAACCCCCAGGGTCAGCTGGGTCAGGTCGTTTGAGCCAATGGAAAAACCGTCAAAGAATTCGCTGAACTCGTCGACAAGCAGGACGTTATTGGGGATTTCGCACATGACATAGACCTGAAGCCCGTTTTCTCCGCGCCTGAGCTCGTTTTTCTCCATCTCGGCAATGACTTTCTTCGCTTCCTCGACGGTCCGGCAGAAGGGGATCATAAGAATAAGGTTCGTAAGCCCCATTTCATCCCTGACCTTTTTCATAGCCCTGCACTCAAGAGCAAAACCTTCCCTGTAGCGTTCATCAAAGTAACGGGAAGCTCCCCTGAACCCTATCATGGGATTATTTTCGTCCATTTCAAAATAACTGCCCCCAACAAGGCTTGCATATTCATTGGTCTTGAAGTCGCTCATCCTGACCACAACCGGCTTCGGGTAAAAAGCTGCAGTAATCATCCCGACGCCTCTGGCAAGCTGCTCGACAAAATAATCATCCTTTTTCTCATATCCCCGCGTCAGTTTTTCGATCTCCTGGAGCTCTCCCGGGTCTTTGACCTTTTCCGGGTGCACAAGGGCCATAGGATGGACTTTGATATAGCTTGTGATAATGAACTCAAGCCTTGCAAGCCCGATCCCGCCGTTAGGAATCATGGAAAACGCAAAAGCGCTGTCCGGGTTTCCAAGGTTCATCATAATCTCGGTTTTGGGGCGCTTCAGGTCTTTCAGGCTCAGGGTATCTTTATGGAAGGGGAGGAGTCCTGCGTATACAAGCCCGTCCTCTCCCTCGGCACAGCTCACAGTAATTTCCCTGCCAGTTTCGAGGACTTCGGTCGCATCTCCAGCCCCGACAACCGCAGGGATTCCAAGTTCCCGGCTGACAATAGCCGCATGGCAGGTCCGGCCCCCCTTGTTGGTGACAATCGCGGCTGCGGTTTTCATAACCGGTTCCCAGTCAGGAGTAGTCGTATCCGCAATCAGGATCTCCCCGGGCCTGAAAGAGGGCAGGTCGGAAACATCGGGGATCACATGGGCTTTTCCGGATGCGATCTTATCTCCCACGCTCCTGCCTCTTGCAATGACTTCGGACTTATCTTCAAGGACATAGGTCTCCAGCACATCTTTGCTTTTCTGGGACTGGACGGTTTCGGGCCTTGCCTGTACTATGAAGAGTTCTCCTGTTATGCCGTCCTTTGCCCACTCGATGTCCATGGGCCTGGATTCCCTGTACTTGTTAGAATAATGATCTTCAATATCGATCGCATACCCGGCAAGCTTGAGCACCTCTTCGTCATTAATACAGAAGTGCAACCTGTCAGCTTCAGGGACCTCCACGTTCCGGGTGAGCACTTTGGAATCTCCCCTGCCGTAGATCATCTTGATTTCTTTGCTTCCCATCTTCTTCTGGATGATCGGCTTGTATCCTTTCTTGAAAGTCGGCTTGAAGACGTAGAACTCATCGGGATTGACCTGCCCCTGTACAATATTTTCTCCGAGCCCATATGCCCCGGTAATGAAGACCACATCTCTGAAACCCGTTTCCGTATCGAGAGTGAAAATAACTCCGCTGGAAGCCAGGTCCGACCTTACCATTTTCATGATTCCTATGGAAAGGGCTACCTTGAAATGGTCGAAATTGTTGGTTACGCGGTAGGAAATGGCCCTGTCCGTAAAGAGTGAGGCAAAACAGCGCGTACAGGCATCCCGAAGCGCGGGGTAGCCCCGGATGTTGAGGTACGTCTCCTGCTGCCCCGCAAAAGAAGCAGTTGGGAGGTCCTCAGCCGTTGCCGAACTCCTTACAGCTACATCCGTATCTTCTCCGTACTGCTCGCAGAGGCGGTCATATCCGGTTTTGATTTCCTCCCAGAGATCATCCGGAATTCCCGCACCTAGAATCAGGTCTCTTGCAGCCTTTCCCCTCTTTGCAAGGTCTGACACATCTGAGGTATCAAGCCCTTCCATTGTTTTTTTCAGCTTTTCCAGAACACCTCCTGCTTTCAGCATATGCCAGTAAGAATCAGCAGTAACTGAAAAACCGTTAGGTATCCTCACTCCCTTTGAAGTAAGCTCCCTGTACATCTCCCCAAGGGAAGCATTCTTCCCGCCAACAAGCGGGACGTCCTCGATCGTGGTTTCTTCAAACCAGCGGATGTATTTGTTTTTATCTCCAGACATATTTCCCAAATTCCCCTCATAAGCCCTGTTTAAACTAGACAAGTACTTCAAGACATTTAAACTTTAATGACCTTGTGGGAAAGTTATCCAAAAACGTATGGAACCTACCCCTGAACAGAAACTTTCCCGGATTAAATTAAAAGCCCCATATTAATTATGCTCTAATGAAAGAAATCAGTTTGCCTACATAGTAAAAATTATACAAAAGTATTCGCGCAAAATGAAAAAACAGGAAAGCCAGAATTTTATGAAATTGTACCAACCAGAAGTTCTGTAGAAAGTTAAAAACGAATTCAAGCCCATTCCTGTGTCAGGCAAACCCAGTTTTTCATCTGAATCGCTATTCCACCTGAATCAGTACTTCACCTTATCCTCAGCTGCTTCCCACGCCCTGAAAGCTTCAAGGGCTTCTTCCCTGAGAAGTTGTCTGAACTCGATGCTTCTTTCCCTGAGGGGACGTGAAATTTCCTGGTATATGAAGGAATCGTCAAAGCCGATATTTTCGGCATCATCCCTTGTGTTTGCAAAGAAAACTCTATCTATCCTTGCCCAGTAAATGGCCCCGAGGCACATGGGACAGGGCTCGCAGGAAGCATAGATCTCGCACCCGCTAAGGTCAAAGGTGTTCAGTTTCCGGGCTGCCTCTCTTATGGCACCGATCTCGGCATGGGCAGTCGGGTCGTTAAGTAAGGTGACCTGGTTGCAGCTTTCCGAAATGATTTTCCCATTTTTCGTTATAATGGCCCCAAAAGGCCCTCCCCCTCTTTTCACACTTTCAAGGGAAAGCTCAATGGCACGCCTTATAAACAAAGCATCTTTTTCTGACATGTGTCGCTCCTTCATTCATAATTTCAGATATATGATAAATATGGTGACAGGAAATGTCCTTTAATGACAAGAAATACCCTTTAATGACAGGAAGTGCCTTTTTACTAAGGATAAAAACCTCCTGTGAAAGGAAAAACGAAAAAAAGGACAGTCTGCAGGATAAACCTTAAATACAAAAACGGAGCAAACCATTAACCGGAGTGATAATGTTGACAACCAAAAGTTTTACCGCTGAAGAAGCAAAGGCAGTTGGGGAACAGCTGGGAATAAACTGGGACAAATTCGATGTTGACCAGTTCCGCAGAGGTATGGACGTAGAGCTGGAACACGGAACCAGAGACCCCGCAACAAACGTCACAAACGACGACCCCATAATGACAGGAAAGATTGCTCTGGCTCACCTTAACGAGTTTCCGGACTATTACGACAGGCTGGAAGAAATGGAAGAAGAAGCCGAAGAATACTGGGAAAAAACTGAAAACTGAACTTAAAACATAATTTCATTTTTTTATTCCCTAATTGCGCCTCGCCCGAGTTTCGCTTCGGGAGCACGAGGTCCGTTTCGCTTCGCTCAAGCGGACTACTCGATGGGTTTTTACAGTTAGGCTCGCTCAAGCGGACTACTCGATGGGTTTTTACGGGCAGTTTTGCTCAAGTGGACTACCTGATGGGTTTTTACGGGCAGTTTTGCTCAAGAGGGCTAAATTATGAATTCTCCTACCTGTACAACCTCATTCGCTTTATCGTGTCGTTCCTGTCCCGCCCGGCGCAGGAGAGCAGTCATCACGTGAGAAAGAAACGAGAGAGAAAAATGGCCAATAATAAGAGCCAGAAATTGAAACTGACATAAAAAGAGATGAAGCGAGCTGGAAAAAACGGCATTCACTTCTTTTTTCGCAGGACCGTCGTACAAGCTGCCAGAAGCGCTTATTTTTGCCTGAATTAAAAACTGTTTCCGGGGTAAAGGGAAGTAGTTATCTTGATGGCAGACTGCTCAGGCCCTTGCAGTGCAGGGAGAGATAACTGAAAGATTTCCTCCTGGATTCCGGAATAAATCAAACAATTGATCAGGAGCCATCAGTTTTTTGACTTTATCTTAAATCCCTTTTTATCTCAGCTTTTTACTCACTTCAACTTAATCCGGCACTCAATTCTCAATCAGGCTTATCCAGGCAAACTGATTAAAATAATTTTTGATTATAACGAAGAATTATGCACAAAAAACCTCTAAAATTGACTAATATTTTTTATTCAGTTTTATTGCTTTGTCTAGCTGTATACTAACGAATAGTTCATGATACCCTTAAAAGCCCGGCAATGATAAAAAATGATTTTAACGTCGATTGCCAATTATTCTGTACGGAGGAAAAATATAAAAAGGAGAAAAAATTTGCGAAATAAATAAGTTATCGCAGAATACATTTTAACATTCTTTTAGAAAAGAAATTATATAAGTGAAAGGACATACAGGTAATATATCTATATAATATTTTCCGTTAAGTTGTAAAAACCATGAAAAATGGTATTCAAGATGATCGAATTGTACGCTTCCGATAAACCAAAAGTTCTCATAATTGATGACGAGAGAGATCAGGTAGAGTTACTATGTTTACAGCTCGAAGATGAATATCTTCCTATTCCTGCATATAGTGGAAAAGAAGCTATCGAACTTGTAAAAACCGAACTTCCGGATTTAATATTATTGGACCTGATGCTTCCCGAGAGTGACGGGTATGAGATCTGCAGCACACTCAAAAGTGACCCCGAATACAGGTTCATACCCGTAATCATAATTTCCGGATTTTTTGAGAAGCCAAAAAAAATAAGAGCAACTCAATGCGGAGCTGACGATTTTATTCACAAGCCGATAAACAGGTTTGAGCTTAAAACAAGGATAAAATCTTTAATCCGGATAAAAAAGAATTATGAAGCCCTGCAGGAAAGCGAAAACAGGTATAAACAGCTTTTTAACAACAGCCCGGCAGTCACCCTTCTCATAGACCCGGCCAATTACTGTATTGTCGATGCAAACGAGCCTGCGTGTACTTACTACGGGTATACGTATGAAGAGATGACTGCAAAAAAAATCACTGATATCAGTATATACTCCCGGGAAAGAAATAGAGAAATCAGCCAGCAGGTTTTTTCTGAAAAGAAAGGCCATTTCTATTCCTGCCATAAACTTGCCAGTGGGGAAATAAGGAATGTCGAGATGTATATCAATACAATTAATATCAAAGGCAAGGAGCTTCTTTTTACAAACGTCTATGATGTTACTGCCAGCAAGAAAACAGAAAGGGAACTTACGGAATCGGAAGAAAAATTCAAACAGGTTGTAGAACTGTCAATCGACGGCATAATCATAGGAGCAAATAGTGGAAAAATTGTTGACTGTAATGAGGCAGCCTGCCGAATCTTCGGGTACGATAAAGAGGAAATGCTGGAACTGAACGTATCTGATCTTCTCAGGGAAAACTTTAGAAGAGGCATTTCGAAGATAATAAACGGTAAAGCAGTTACAGAGAATAAAATCATCGAGAGTATAAACAAAAGAAAGGACGGTACGTTCTTTACGGCTGAAATTGCAACCCGAACATTCAAACTGGGTGATGAAGAAAGGCTGATAGTGTATGTCCGGGACATTACGGAGCGTAAAAAAGCGGAAAAAGCCCTGAAAGCAAGTGAAGAGAACTTCCGTGCTCTTGTCAATAATACTCTTGACGGTATAATTATACTTAACTTTGAAGGGGAAGTCATAGCTGCAAACGCTGCTGTTGGAAAAATGTTTAATATGCAGCTTGAAAAGATAACAGGCACGAGCATTACAAAATACCTTGCTCCCGAATCAGTACCGGTTGCAATTGAAGACCAGATAAATGTTCTCAACGATAAGGGAGGCTACCTCAGCGTTTACAAAGCAATCTCTTCCAGGGGAGAGCCTTTCTGGATTGAAGGGCTTGGTACAAAAATAATCTACCAGAACCAGCCGGCGAATATCGTGGTTATAAGGGATATAACCGTCAGAAAAAAAGCAGAAGAGGCTCTGATAAATGCAAAAACAGCTGCCGAGGTGGCAAACCGCACAAAGAGCGAGTTTTTAACCAACATGAGCCACGAACTTAAGACTCCTCTGAACTCCATAATCGGGTTTTCGGACCTGCTAAAAGAAGAAATTGCAGGACCCCTGAACGAAAAACAATCCAGGTATGTTCAGTTCATTTCTTCAAGCGGAAAAAACCTTCTCAATATTATCAACGACATACTTGATTTATCAAAAGCAGAAGCAGGAGAAGACGACCTCAATATGGAGGAGTTTTCTGCAGATGAGGCTATCAAAAAAGTTATCTCAATGGTTCTTCCACAAACCCTGGAGAAGGATATAAAATTAAATTACCAGTCCGAAAATAGAAAATTATGGATCGCTGCTGATGAAGGTAAGTTCCGACAGATTATGGAGAACCTATTAAGTAATGCCATAAAGTTCACACCCGAAGGCGGTTCAATTGATGTAACCTTAAAACAGGGAGACACCCTTGTAACTATTGAGGTCAAAGACACGGGAATAGGAATCCCTGAGGACAGCCTTGAGAAGATATTTAAGCCATTTATCCAGATCGATTCTTCTCTAAGCCGTAATTTCGAAGGTACGGGACTGGGACTGACCCTGGTAAAAAAGTATGTTGAAATGCACGGCGGCAATATTTATGTGGAAAGCAAAATAGGCGAGGGTTCATCTTTCAGATTCGAACTGCCAGTAATCCGAAAGAGGATAGTTGAACCCGTTCTACACGTACTGGAGAACTAAAATAATTAATAACTGAAACTCTGAAGCTGAAAAAATTAACTGAAAAACAGTAGCTGAAAAACAGTAGCTGAAAAACAGTAGCTGAAAAACAGTAGCTGAAAAAAACATTGCCTGATTTTGCCGGATTTCTACGTTACTGACCGCTCCTTTTATTGCTTTGTTTTTATTCCGCCTCTCAAGTTGCAGGTTATGGAAACAAAAGTTTCCCGTTTGAAGATATCCAGATTTGAAGATATCCAGATTTGAAGATATCCAGATTTGAAGATATCCAGATTTGAAGATATCCAGATTTGAAGATATCCTTATATCCTTACCCCCTCATAGCACAGCCCGATGACAAGCTACAAAGTTCTGGTAAGGGATGTTATAAAAAAAGCCGATGTCCTTCTTGAGGTCATAGATGCCCGATTTCCTGAAGAGACCCGAAACAGTGAGGTTGAAAAGGAGATCATTCGCTTAAAGAAGCCTTTCATAATAGTCATCAATAAGTGCGACCTTGTCTCAAAAGAGAAACTTGAGAAAACCAAAGCCCGCCTCTCCAGAATTGCCCCTGCGGTTTTTGTATCCAGCAAAGACAGGTCCGGGACAACCATGTTAAGGCACCAGATCCTTGCGTCTGCCTGCATAAAAGGGCGAGATATCCTTGTCGGCACCCTCGGCTACCCCAATGTAGGCAAGTCCTCCGTAATTAACGGTGTTACTGGCAGGCACAGGGCGGGCACCTCCCCCATATCCGGCCACACAAAAGGCGTGCAGCACGTGGACGCAGGGTCACGCATTATGTTTATGGATACCCCCGGAGTCATTCCTTTCGATGAAAACGATGAATATGTGCAGGGCCTGCTGGGGATAAAGGATGCGACCCACCTGAAGGACCCTATAGGGGTTGCCCTTAAGATAATAGAAAAAATGCTTGCCGAAAACAAAGCTGCCCTTGAGTCCTTTTATAAAGTCACTTTCGAAACCCAGAACTCTTACACCGGACTTGAACTGATAGGCAAACAGTGCAATTTCCTGCAAAAGAAAGGCGAGGTGGATGAAATGAGGACAGCTACCAGAATAATCAATGACTGGCAAACCGGGCTGCTCCTTATCTGAAAAATTGATGAAGCTCCTGATCCGGGAACAAAATCCGACCTGATCCGGGTTACAGTTTACCCGGAAAAAAAGAAAAATTATTCAAGCTTTAAAAGAAATCAACATAAAAAGATCAGGGACGAGAAGGATGACCGAAAGTCTGGAGCAAAAACCCGAAAAAGAAGAAAAACTGGAAAAAGCAAGGATAGAAGAAAAAGAAATGAAACCGGAAAAAACAGGAAAAATGGAAAAAGAAGTGAAATCCGAAAAAGAGAAGATATTGAGGAAAAAACTAATTCTGGTTGCCTCAAAACTTTTGATTATAGTTTTAGTGATCCTGCTAGCCCTGCTCTCCCAGAAGTAAAGTAGAATACGACAAAGATACCCTGTTTATCGAGGCAGCTTACCTTTCTTCGATCAGGCAGGAGGCTCTACAGTACACCCTGATCCTGGACGAGACAGGCCCGTACTTATCTCCCGTACAGAAAACGATATTTTTGATGCCGTACCCTCCTGAGAGCACAATTGTATTGCTGCGGGGGTAGAAAGTTACTTTTTTTACATCTTTCCACTTCATAAACTGACCCTGCCCGGCATTTGCCAGGAAGCCCGTCCCTGCTGCTGTCGGGTTCCGAAAAAGAAGCCCCAGGATAATGAGTAAAAAGTTTACCCTGCTGTTTTTCTTTTTCTGCCCGGTTCGGGTCAGGGTCTCAACGCCTTTTTCGTCCACTATGTATGTGAGTTCGTATTTGTTCCCGTAGTAAGCGAAGATGAAAAGACAGGTCAATAAGAACAGCAAGCCAGTTAGCATCAGGGCATATTTCAGCCCTGAAAGGTTCGTGCCGTCAGAATAAAAATTCCCCTCAAGAATTGAAGGCAGGAGTATAAGGGATACGATAAGAGCCATAATCGAAAAAGCAATTCCCAGAACTTTTAGCAGTTCATTCAGAATAAATTTATTTGTAAGTATTGAAGTGTCAATGTCCCATTTAACTGTGTTTTCATTATTAAGATTCATTTTCCTGCCACCATAAAGGAGTCATTTAAGCAAAAAATTTTGACTTTTAAAAAGAGACTACTATAATAATATATTAAGGTATGTATATATTGGCAAGTAAGAAAACATATTAAAATGTGATATTTATATTTCCAAATATAGGATAAACAATAATTAATCAAGAACGGATTGACTGTTCGTGTCACATCCCTCCAATCAGCTGGAGATCTGAACCTTCCGGAATTAAGTCCTATTTTTGTCCTGCTAGCTTGCCAGACTACCGATTTGCTCAAATCCAAAAGACCTTGTGCTGCGAATCCTCATATTATCCCCCTCTTTTTTTCACCCAGGATTATCAAAATTAGACAGAAATCAATGTAAATCAGCCCGTAAAGCCTCACTAAGATTGAACGCAGGATGAAAAAACCTCCAGTATTCGGAATAATTTGAGATTTGGAGTTTGAAGAGTGAGAACGAAGCTGAATTAGATATGGATAAAGTTGTCAGTGCAGAATCAATTATTCCTGCAAATATATATATGATTGTGAAAAAATAACCCGCGGATATTTCAATCGAAACAGAGGAATATTCTTGGCATAACACCAATATAAAACAAAAAAATAAACAAGTAGACATAAATCTAAAGGAAGTGGGAAAAATAATGAGACAAATTACGGCGTTCATCATGGCACTGGCACTATGTATCATCGCGATGCCTGCAATAGGGGGAGCAGCGTCCCTGGAAGACGGTGACGACATCTGGATTGCCATATCTCCTACGGAGAGTCATCCGGCTACTGTTGACAGACCGGCAGCTGTACTACCTTCAATAGGTTCGTACCGTATAAGGGTGGCAGTGTACAGCAATCCTTACAATGGGACTGATTATCCAGGCACTAATCCTTTCAATGTCACTGATATAAAAGAAGATACGGTAAAGCTTCAAATCCCAGATGGTCCAAGTATAGATCCTTATACAGTGCATAAGGAAAGCACCGAGAAGTATACATACATATTCATGGTACGTGATTTCAAAGGAAACCTTAAATCAGACGTCACTAGATTGATCTTCACTGCAACAACAGTAGATGAAGTTGAACATCAGGGAAGCGGCGAAGTGAAAATAATTAATGCAGCAAAGGGCAGCGGTTCTGGTGGCAACGGCGGTAATGGCGGTAACGGCGGTAATGGCGGCAATGGCCATAGAAAATAAAATCCCTTTGCTTCTGGAATAATTCCGGAATGCCCTCATAAAAGGTTACAAAACACTGAAGCATTTCAATATAAATTTTGAACTAAAAAATAGACCGAAAATATACAAAAAATGAGTAACGTGAGATATACAAAGGGAATAACAGATCTTAAAAATTCGCAGGTTATCCCGGAATATATCTCACTGTTTATATGTATATGTTTAACAGGAATAGGACTTACGCACTTGAGGTACAAAATCAAATTCAATAGGCTTTATGGTTAAATTTGTGTTTTACACAGTTAAGAGTTTAATGCTATTGATTTCTCAGTTCAACCGCGTAAGTCCTACAGGAATAAAGTAACCGTTAATCATGTTTTCGAAAAATAGAATTTAAAGGTGCAGACCTCCTCTTAATTTGGCAACGATTTTTTCCGGCGGATAAATCCGATTACCTTCATCAACTCTTAAAACTTCTAATTCTTACCTTATTTTATGCCAGAGGAGGATTACTTGATAGTTGCAGCATTACCAGAACCTGTGTTTGATCCCGATTTTTTTCATCCCCGGAAGGAAAGCAGCGGGCTTGAAAAAGCTTGAGATTTAAATTAGGAATATTTATGAAAATAGAGGTATAAAAGAGAACTTATATTAGTATGAATGGAACAAACTTTCCTTATATTATATATGTTTGAGAGAAAAATAACCCATGATGTTTTTGTTAAACCGATGTTATGGAGAAATATTTGAGGAGATAGCATCGGAAAAATTAAAAGCTGCAAAAAATCAATAAGAAAGGGGAATTTTGAAAGAGGAAAATAAATGAAAAAGATCATAATTTTTTTCCTGGCATTTGCATTATGTATCAGTGCAATGTCTGTGATAGGGGAGGCGGGTAAATCCACTGTTGCAACCGATGGAGTGAGCAGCGGTCATTATGGCGGCGGAGGATCTGGTGGTGCTGGTCATTACGGCGGAGGAGGGTCCGGAAGCGATGGAGGGTGTGATGATGGAGGAGAATCCGGAAGTGGTGGAGCAGGAGGGTCAGGAACTAAAGGCCACTATGGCGGCGGAGGATCCGGAACTAAAGGCCACTATGGTGGAGGAGGGTCCGGAAGCGATGGAGGGTGTGAAGGAGCATAAGATCACCTGCAAGAGAAATAATAAATCTTGAGAAATGGGCAGATTAACCAGAAATAAAACCCAATTTTTCATTTTTTCGACATCTATGGGGGGTAATTAACCTGTAACCCTGGTACTAAGTATTGACCGGAAAATGCTGATTCCTTATCTCAGCCTGGAAGCGATTTTTTCAGGCAACTCATCCCGGTTCCCCTCATCAACCGTCAAAACCTCAAATTCTTTCCTTATCCTCTGAGCCAGCTGATGTCTGCTGGACCTATGCAGCACCGCCAGGACCGGCCTGTCAGACTCAAGAACCTCTTCCACTGCTGAAACAAAAGCCCCGGATTTGAGCTCCATCGGCCCGACTTCATCGATGACCACCAGATCGCAGGCGAGGGCGTTCCTGAGAGCATTTGCCCCGATCTTTTCAAGGTCTTCAAGGTTGACGTGATATTTTCCAACTCTCGGGCCGCTCCCTCTGACACTGCTCAGGATGCCGGTTTCCCCTGTGACAAGGTCCCGAATTGAAAAGCCTTCCCTGTACCCTTCTTTCCGAATTTCTGCAGTCTGGATGCCGCCTATTTTGAAGCCCGGTTGCTCGGCAAGTTTTTTGGCAACTTTTGCCACGACTGTTGATTTCCCGATCCCCGGACTGCCGGTTACTGCAATTCTCAACATTGTCTTTTCTTCCCCTTTCTTATTCCATTTCCCGGTAAAAATAGACCTTGATTTTATTTAAATCAGCCAGCAGTGAGGTTTTACGTTGATTATAAGAACATTGCAGAATATACTGAATACACTGGAATATACACTGGAAACTTCTATTATGCTGACATGTTAACTTTAGTAGAGATATAAGGGGTTGAAATTGTGACTACGGACCAGGAAATTCTTGCCAGACTGCAGGAGATCGAGAAGAGGATGGATAAGATGGAAGCCACACTGGAAAGCATCAACAGTGTCCTTAAAAAAGTGGAGCAAAATACCTATTTTGGGTGTTATGTAGAGGGAGAAAAGCTGGAGTAAAAGGGAGATATCGTATTGCTGGTTATTTTATAAAAAACACATATAAGAGTGGTTTTCTAACGCTTAACTGATAGCTCATGGAATGTCCCCAAACTTTAAAATTTCCCTTCCATTTTATTGAGAAAACCGGTCGCAAAGCGACAGGTGAGAGCCCCGGGTTAAGAAAAACGAAAAAACAAAGCAGCCCCCGGAAAAAAGTTAATAAAAGGGAAATTATTCCCTGTTATGAATGATCTCGTAGCTTACCTTTCCTCTGTTGATGCACTCCCTGACAAGCTTTTCTCTCGAGGAAAGGGTGCCGGTTTTTCCGGACTTCACCTCAACAAAGACCACCTTATTCATTTCTCCTTCGGAAAGGCCGTCAAAGATGATGAAGTCCACGGGGGTTCCGAGAAAGCGAGCATCTTTGGGGTTGTATTCAAAGTCGGGGAAATAAGGGATAAGGTGTTCCGTGACCTTGCCGCGGATTACGGCTTCGCTTTTCTTTACTGCGTCCTGGCGGATTTTTTTCTCCTCGTCAAGTTTCCAGGTCCTGAAGAGCGTGTCGGCTTTTTCGGAGACCTGGCGTTCCATCTCCCGGGACTGCCATGCTTCATACAGGTCTCTTGCACGGGATTCTACCCTGCCTTTCAATTTTATGTATTTAATTAGCAGGTAAACTATAAGGAGAGCAAGAAAAAGGATAAGGGTTGAAATCATCCAGTCGTCCACAGCTATTTCTCCGGAAAGGGTTAGGTTTTTCAATAGAGTAAATTAAGTGAGAAATAAATCCCGAAGAATAAATTTCAGACTCTATAAATGGCTATAAATATTTAAAAGTTCCAGCCGAATTGAGTTTCTATAAAATTAATGCCTTGAAGATTCCTCGGACTACCTTAAATTTTCCTTTACAGAGTCCGTTAAAGAGTCCGTTAAAGATCCCTGTTCCTGAAAAGAACTTAATTTTGGAAAAATATTAGCAGTATCTATTAAGTACAATACGGGGAATATAAAATAGGGGATACAGTGGGGACTCAGCACAGCGGCTCTGAAGAAAAGAGTTTCGGTGAAATTCTCGGATTGCGGGACGAAATCGGAGAAATACAGGCGTCAATTGCTGATTATGAGACCGGGAAAAAACTGAATATAGCCATAATAGCCGGGAATCTTGCGGGAAAGACTACTCTGCTTGGCGAAATAGAGAGGATAAATTTAAGCAGGGCAACAGGAATCGCTTTTTCCGAAATTGTCCGGGACAGAAAGGAGATTTCCCTTCCGGATGACGCTAAAAGGGTAGTGCTCTTTGACAACTGCCACTATCTGTATATGAGAAAACCTGGCGGCTTTGATATTTTTTATGAGTTTCTGGATATGATTAGCTCTCAGGATCGGATCTTTGTCACTACCTGGAACCTCCATACATGGAAATACTTAAACGAAGCCTTCGGGCTTGGGCGATACTTTCCGGTACAGATCTTCATTCCTGCTTTTAATAAGGAAGATCTCAGACTCTTTATCCTCAAAAGATATGGAAAAAACGAGATAATATTTGCTAGTGATAAACAATCCAAAGAAGAACCTCTATTATACATAATAAAATATCCTTTTGAACTAGCTTTCCTGGGTAAAAAAATTTTCATCCCGGTCCCGAAAATAAATATTCTTTATCTTAAGAATCGCCTCCTTAACAAGCAAGAGCAAGAGATAGAAACTGCTGAAGACCGGGTATTGGAAAAGATCTATCTGGAATCAAAAGGAAACCCTGGAATTGCATTGAGGATCTGGGAGCTTGGGCTTGATTATCCCCGGATAGAGCCCAAAAATATAGGCCAATTTTCATTTAATATAGACCTTGAATATGAGGCGGCTTTTACTTTGAGCCTTATTCTTTCATATCAGGGCCTGAAAAAAACTGAAATCGCAGAAATAATAGGCTCTATAATAAGAGTTGATGAAATCCTCTTCCAGCTTTTAACGCAGGAACTTATTTTGAAAGATGAAGCTAACTCCTACCGCGTCAGGCCCGAAGCTCTGGGCAGCGTTATTGCATACATGGAAAAATTGAGGCTGGTGTGGTAATGGTAGATGTAAATACAAGCAGGGA
>Ga0209270_1002269_pt1 | contig 21167 bp, 20 predicted proteins | sample MTBAKSrepl1MetaG_FD_187456 | JGI IMG/M metagenome (GOLD analysis project Ga0209270, IMG submission 187456) | Enrichment culture microbial communities from Arthur Kill intertidal strait, New Jersey, USA, that are MTBE-degrading - MTBE-AKS1... | ecosystem: Environmental > Aquatic > Marine >...
CAAACTGGCCGCCTCAATGAAAAGGAAGCAAACTTTATTGTATATTTCTATTTACTTGTACTTTCTAACAGCCCCGCGCGGCCAGCGGCGGGGCTGACTCCTGACTCCTGGATACTTTTAAGTTCATGACACATTGCCTTGATTTTTAGGCGACAACCGTTTATTGTCACCCAGATAAGGCGTAGAATTTAAATTATATGTTATCAGATTTATTAGGTTTTATATGGCAGCCGCTAAAACCGTGATTGTGGGATATGATGCGGTTTCGCCCTTGGGGACCGAGCTGGATCTCCAGTGGGAAAAAGCGTCGAGAGGCGAGAGCGGTATCGGAAAACTCACCCGGTTTCAGCCCGGGGGCCATTTTCCGGTGCATATCGCCGGCCAGGTCGGGGATATCGATACCCGTCCCTATCCTTTTCTAAGCCCGCGCAGCCTGGCGTTGTGGCCTTCGCCGCTATTCAAGTACGCCCTGCTGGTGGTTCACCGGGCGCTCTCAAGAAGCGGCATCGAGATAACGCCGGAGGTGGCCCCCCGGGTTGCGATCACCTTCAGTTCGGCAGTGGGCGGGCAGGATGCGGTTTTAAATGCGGACCGGCGCATGCGGACGGAAGGAAAATTGCCGCCCCCTTACGCCAATCCCAATTCCTGCATCAATATGGTGGGGGGTAAAATATCGATCCTGACACAAGCGACCGGACCGATCACCTCGACTATTACGGCCTGCGCCACCGGGGTGACATCTGTCATCATCGGGTCGCTGCTGCTGGAACAGGGCCGCGCGGATGTGGCCCTGTGCGGGGCTGTCGATTTCGCCCTGGTCGAACCGATTCTGGCCGGGTTTGTAACCATGGGCGGGGCCTTCAGCTCCGATGCCGGCGGCGAGAAGGAGCCGGCTGAAAGGGCCAGCCGCCCGTTTTCCGTTGATCGCAGGGGATTCGTGGTTTCCGAAGGGGCCGGCTGCATGGTTATTGCCACCCGGGAATTTGCCGATGCCCACGGGCTGCCTTATCTTTTTGAAGTGGCCGGATGGGGAATGACCTCGGATGCGTATCATTTTGTCGCTCCCCGCCTGGAAACCGTTGCGCGCTGTATGGCGGAATGTATCGATGCAGCCGGGGTGTCCCCGGGAGATATCGACGCCGTCAACGCCCACGCCGCATCCACAAAAGTCGGCGACAAGGTTGAATATCAGGCATTGAAAGCGATCTTTAAGGATAAACTGCCGCCGGTGTCGGCCAATAAAGCGTTGATCGGACATGCCATGGGAGCTTCCAGTGCGATTGAATCGATCTTTGCCCTGGAGGGGATGCGGAACCGGTTGCTTTTGCCGACCATTAATTACACGCCCGATCCGGACCTCCCCATCGACTGCGTGGCCGAAGGGGCGCGCCGGCTGGAGCAGGAATTTGTATTGAAAAATTCTTTCGGTTTCGGGGGGTGCAATTCGTGTGTTGCATTCCGTCGGATAGCGTAAGATTCTGATAAAACGTATTTTTTCGGAGTTTCTGTATCAGACTCAACTTAAAATGAATATTTAGATCATCACCATTAAGGGAGACAGTTCTGAGGATTCAAGGGGTCAAGGGGTCCAGGGTTCAAGTGAAATGAAGGCGCCTAAAAACAGACGGGTATTTGTGGTGGGATACGGAGCGGCCACGCCCCTCGGCAAGACCTTTGCCGGAACTTGGGAGCGGGCGGTTAAAGGCGAAGCCGGGTTCAGGAGACTGACGCGCTGCGAGGCGGACCCGCGCTTTTCCATCGTCGGCGAAATCCCGGACTGGGACCCGCTGACGCTGGACTTCATGGACCGCAAGGAAGCCCACAACTGGAATGCGGACTATGTCTTCCTTTCCATGGCGGTCTGCAAAGCAGCGCTCATCCACGCGGGTCTTGAAATGAACGCTGATACGGGTCCCCGCACGGCCTGCCTGATCGGTTCGGCCCTGAATGGAACCGATTCCTACCGCATTGCCATGGACAATTACGTGAACCGGGGTCCGTTAAAGGTCAGCCCCTACCTGCTGCCCAACCTATGCGCCAATCTGCCGGCCGGCAAGGCCGGCATGCTCCTCGGTTTTACCGGTCCGATTTTTTCACCCCAGGGGGCGTGCGCTTCCGGCAATCATGCCATCGGTATCGGCGCCCGTATGATCCGGGACGGGGATTGCGACTTTGTTCTGGCCGGCGGAGTCGATACCTGCCTGATTCCGGAAATTATTCAGGGTTTTGCCAACATGCTGGCTACCATCAGCGTGGGGCCGAGGGATCGCGCCTGTCAGGATCCGACCCAGGCATCCCGCCCCTTCAGCACCGATCGCAGAGGCATTGTTCTTTCCGAAGGGGCCGGTATCGTGGTTTTGGCCGCTCAGGAGGCACTGTCCGTTTACGGCTTGATCCCTAAGGCGGAAGTGCTGGGGGTAGGCTGGACATCGGATGCCCAGCATATCACCCTGCCGAATCCCGCTACGATCACCCGGGCCATTCACGCGGCCATCGACGATGCCGAAATCGAACCAGCCGATATTCAATACGTGAATGCCCACGGGACATCGACCAGCAAAGGGGACGCAATTGAAATACGCTGTCTTCGAAGTGTTTTCGGGAGACGGCTCTCACAAACTCCGGTTTCATCGAACAAGTCCCAGATCGGGCATACGCTGGGGGCTTCGGCCGCCATAGAGGCCGCCCTGAGTATCGAAGGGATGCGGCGGGGGCTGATTCTGCCGACGATAAATCATATTGCGGACCCGGAATTTGCCGATATCGACGTGGTGCCCAACACCGCGCGCCGGCAGAATTTCGAGTTTTTTCTGTCCAACGCTTTTGGATTCGGCGGCACCAACTGCTGCATCGTATTTAAAGGGGTGTAGTGTGAAACCGGAACCGTTTGTTCCCGAAAAAGTAGACGGCGACCACCGCTTTGTGCGCAATCAGACCGACGGCTTGGTATGGCACCTGTGCCGTTATCGGACCCTGTATGCCGATACCGACCGCTCAAAGGTCGTTTATCATGCCAATTATCTGCGTTATTTCGAGTTCGGCAGGGCTTCCTTAATGCGCGATGCGGCGTATCCGTATCGTGAAATCGAAGAGAGCGGCTATGTCTATCCGGTGATACAAATCGGCATCACGTATTACACGCCGCTTTATTACGACGATGCCATCTGTATCCACACGCGGCCGGCGGAGCTTGAACGGGTGAGACTCCGTTTTGATTACGTCATTACCGATGAAGCCAGCCGGAAAATTGTCTGCAAGGGCTTTACCCGGCACTGCGCGGTGAATGCCGCCGGCGTTCCTGTGGAAGTAGATGAAAAAACGGTCCGTTTATGGAAGGTCTTCCCAAAATAGCCGGGTTGTTGCGTCTGCCGGTTGAAATTTCAGTTCATCCCCATTTTTTTGATCATCATATCGAGGGCCGGGCGGTCTTGCCTGCGGTTGAAGCCATGCGGATTCTGGCAAAAACAGTCGACCGGTTCGAGCCGGACCGGCCGGCGGCAACCATGCAGCAGGGCCGCTTTGAAAAATTTGTGTACATCCAAAACGGCTGTTCAAAAATAGAGGCCTTTGTCGAAATCGAACGGTTGGCCGGCGGCGATGTCGGCGCCCGACTGCTGACCAAAACAAGGTCCGCAAAGTCTGCCATTACCCGAACCAAGGTTCATGCCGAGGTTGTCTTTCCCCTAAAACCGGAAGACGGCCCGGCGCCTCCGATAGACCTGCATGCGTATCTGGAGGGGGTCTGCGTCGAGGTGTCGCCGGAAAGGATCTATCGGGACCTGGTGCCCTTCGGCCCCTGCTACCGGAATATCACCGCTCCGCTTTATATTTCTGAAAACGGCGCCATCGCCCGGATTACGGCCCCGGCCCGTCCCGACCGGCGGGGGGACGACGGGATTCTGGGTTCGCCCTTTCCCCTGGATGCCGCCTTTCATGCCGCCTGCGTCTGGGCGCAATGTTATCAGGATACGATCGCATTTCCGGTCGGATTTGGATGCCGCCGCGTGTATCGTCCGACGATTCCCGGCCAAGTATATTTTGCGCGGGTGATGCCGCTGCGTGCGGAGCCGAATCTCTTGATTTCGGATATCTGGATATACGATCAGGAGGGGACGTTGTGTGAAAGCGTCGGCGGCGTTCACATGCGGGATGTCAGTGCCGGCCGGGTGACGCCGCCTGCCTGGATAAAAAGTGCGCGACCGGGTCCTTTCCTTGAAACCATCCGGCGCCGTTGCCGCGCGCTTTCCGTATCTGAAATAAAAACCCTCCCCCCCTTTGCAGAAAAGGCGCTGTCCGAACCTGAAATAAATCGCTTTCGGCCCATGGGCGTTAAACGCAGGCAGAGCTTTCTGGCCGCCCGGCTGGCCTGCAAGCGCATCAGCCGGCGCCTTTCCGGAAATGATATCCGGACGCCGGCCGCAGATATCAACACGCTTTATCCGGATTTAAGGCGCCCCTGCTGCCGGCAAATCGACACGGCCGCAGCGGTTCCCTGTTCGGTATCCCATGACGACCGGTTTGTCATTGCGTTGGTATCCGACGCGCCGGCCGGAATTGATGTGGAAAAAATTTCGGTGCGGGTCCTCCGGTCGCTGGACCTGTTCATGAGCAAGGCGGAGCAGAAACTGGTTCAGTCGTCGACGCTGGGGGCTGTTGAAACCGCCATCCGGATCTGGTCCATTAAAGAAGCGGTCGCCAAGGCAATGGACCTGAATCTGGCCGAAGCCTGGCAGGGGGTGGCGGTAAAGCGGGTCGGCCGGAACAAAAGCCGGTTTCAAATCGATTCAGGGGAGACATTTTCAGCTTTTCACGATACGATCGGAAAACATGTTTTGACCTTAGCTTGCCTGTCTGTTTGACAGAGATGAAAAATCATAATCATAACATTAAACCTGATAGGGGAGTATTCCATATGACGGGGGTGCGTCTCTTCTTATGCTGCCTGCTTTTCCTAAGTTGCGCCATGACACCTCCCCCTGGAAGTTCCATTGACCCTGCCCTGCTCAGGGACGGAATCTATGAAGGCAGTTATCGGGGCGGACCCAACAAGGCGGTGGTCAGGGTATCCATAGCAGCTGGAAAAATCAGCAGCATTAAAGTGGTTAAGCACCAGGCCTGGAGGGGCCGGAAAGCTGAACAGCCCATTGTGGAAAGGATCATCGCCACTCAATCCACCACCGTCGATGCGGTCAGCGGCGCAACCAACAGCAGCCGCGTGATCATGAACGCGGTTCAGAATGCCGTCGAAAAAGCCTACCTCCCCAAATAATCTCCCTCAGAAAGATAAAGCGATTTCTTTGCGGAAACGCTCCGGGCCGAGAATGAACTTGGCGGTCTGAAACGATCCCATGATGGTTCCGATGATGCCGGGGGCCATGACGCTCTGTCCGGCCAGAAACAACCCTTCAACCGACGACCGGTTCAGCAGGGCTGCGCTTAGAAGCTGGTCGCAGGATCGCACCACGCCGTAAGCCGAACCGCCGGGGCTGTTGACCCAATCCCGGATGGTCAGGGGGGTATACACATCCAGCAGCCGGCACCCTTTGAGGGGACCGAAAATTTTGGCTGCCTCAATGAAAAGATTTTGCGCCTGTTCCTCTTTGGCCGCCAGATAGTCCGGGCCCCGCTGTCCCGTGCGGGTGTTTTCCCATTTGCGCCAGATTTCGGCCTTTCCGGAAGTGAGTATGGACAGGACGCTTTTGTCCCCCTGCCCGCGGACCTGGTAATACCTCAGGTCCGGAATATGGCCGTTTTCATCCCGGTCAATTCTGAAAATATTATATGGGATGTCCGGGTGGGCTGCTGCGTCGAGCCGGGCGTGTACGCACAGAATGCCGTAAGTGTCTTTCAGACCGGAGATGCGCTTGCGGTATAAGGGACGCACCGCTTCGTCCGGCAGCATTGCCAGAACCACCTTGGGATGAACCGCCCCTACCACCACGGGCGCTTCTATTTCCATTCCCGAAACGGTTTTGACGCCGCGAACCCTGCGGGATTCCACCCGGATGCTTTCTATGCCTTCTGTGCAGATAATCCGGCCGCCGAGGGCTTCCAGGCGCCTGACGAAGGCATCCACCATCGATACGCCTTTTTTGACGCGCCATGAAGACATCAGGTAGCTGGCCAGGGCCATGTTGTGATAAAAAGCCGGACACTGTTCCGGCGGGACTCCGATCCAGCCGGAGGGAACCCCCAGAACCCCTTTGAGTTTCGCTGAGCACCCCAGCCCCGTCAGGATGTCTTCCATGGACCGGAATTGTTCCGGCTGGGCCGACCCCATCCCGTCCGAAAACAGGAAATCAAGGGAATTCAAGTGCTTTTCAGCCTGTCGCAGGAGCTGCATGATGCCGGTGATTTGCTGCGGCTCGTCCGGGAAGGCGGCTCTCAGATTGCTTTCATAGGGATCCATGCCCTCGGGAAGGTCAAAGGTCAAATCATCGAAGATATACCGGTCGATGATGCCGGCACGCCCCATCCTTTCCACAGCGATGTCGGATGAAACCCCCAGAAAATCGAAAAAGCGGCGCAACACCTGGCCGCTGCCCAGAGCGCCCAGGTAGTGGACGCCCACCGGGCATTCCAATCCCTGCCGGGTGTAACCGCGCATCATTCCACCGGGATGGCGGTTTTTTTCCAGCACCGTCACCCTGAAACCCGATCCGGCCAGGAGGACGGCCGTGGAAAGTCCTCCGACGCCGGAGCCGATGACCACAACATCCCTGGAATGGGATAAATCCATACTCATGCTTCACCTTTTTTCAATTGGTCGCATTTTTGCAGCATCAGTGTCCGGGCTCTTTCCGCCAGATCTGAAACCGAAGTCTGCTTGTTGTCCGGCTCGATGCATCCGATCAACTCGACTCGGATAGTATTGGAGATGCAGGTGTTGAACCGGAAGCTGCCGGGAGGGAAAAGGACGTCGGTATTCTGAATGTAGAGAACACAAATGGAGGCGTTGCAGTTTGCCGCGATTTTAAAAGCGCTTTTGTTGAACCGGCCGATCCGGCCGTCGCGGCTGCGGGAGCCTTCGGGGAAGATAAAAAGATTGCCGCCGGAGGCAAGATACGCACCCATGTCTTCAATCCGCCGGATCATATCCGGATTTCCGTTCAAAGTTGACGGGATGTACCCGGAGGTTTTGAGGATCCATCCGAAAACCGGAAGTTTAAAAAACGTGCGCTTTGCAATCGTCTTTTGCCGCTCAAACAGCGAAATCAGGAGGATCGGATCAAGATAGGAAACGTGATTACAGACGATGACCGCGGAGCGGATCGAGCGCACCTTATCTGCGATGTGGAATGACAGGCCCGGGGTGATGGCATGCAACAGCCGGAAAAAAATTTTGAAAAAGAGATGATTCAGCTTCTGCCATGATAATTCCCGATTTTTGGAAAATATGAACATGGCCAGATGGGCGGGGGCAAAAAACAGCAAATATCCCGGGATGTAGTATATCCAGCAGATCAGCGGTATAAAAAAATCGGCAACCGGTTTGAGGTATTTAAAACCCATGCGATGGCTCATTGCGCTTTTCAGCGCCGTACCGGAATTAATTCCTGCTCTTTGCCATCGCATCCATATAATCGTAAATATGGTTGATGGTCCGGATTTCCATAGCCTGTTTCTTTTCCTCCTGGGTCAGCTTAAAGCCCAGTAAATTTTCAATTTCCACCAGGAGTTCGATCGCATCGATGCTGTCAAATTCATATTTTTCGCGCAAGTCATCATCCGGTCCCGGATTTTCAATTTCGAAATTTTCCTCGAAAATCCTCATCAGCTCAAGCTGTGTCTTTTCACGCGTCAATGCCATTATGGGTACACAGTCCTTCTTAAAACGCTAATGAATCGTAAACAAAATTAAAATGATGGTTTTGGGAAACCGGGCCAGCGCCGCATCCATTCGATATGAGCAGGGATGACCGCCTGTCCCCAAAAACAAAAATTAGAATAAAATTCAGGCTAAAAGTCAAGATTAAATCCGCCCGGTCCTCACGCGCCGCTCGGACATAACCGCTTGCAGCAATCCGTTTGGTGCGGTTTAACCGGCTTGTCCGCATAAAATGGGGTTGAATTTTGCCGGTCAAACATGTAAACAGCCTATGCGCCTGTTTTTGCGGCAATGATTTGCTATCGGTTCCATCACCCGGCGCTGAATGATTTTTAAATGATTTTTAACAAGCAGGCAAGCATTCTCTTCTACTGATTTGAAGAAAACCCTTGGAAACGTTACCTATGGCATGATGGAAACCGGCGCCTTCTCAAATTACTGGGACTATTTCGATAAAATTTTCTGCATTACACTGGCGGAACGTCCCGACAGGCAGGAAAGCGCCAAAATCCAATTTGACAAGGTCGGACTGGCCGGCAAAGTTGAATTTTTAATCGTCAACCGGCACCCCCGTAATTGTGAACAGGGTATTTATGAATCGCACCTGATCTGCATCGAAAAGGGACTCCAGGCCGGCGCCGGACATATCGTCATATTCGAAGACGACATCCTGTTTGACCGCTTCAGCTCAACCCGGTTGAAAACCTGCGTTGATTTTTTGTCCCGGCATGTCGACTGGAATGTCCTGTTTTTCGGATGTCTCGTTTCCGGCAGCGCCAGAACCTGGAATAAATCCATACTCAAGGTGCGGTATCGCAGTCTATCCCATGCCTATGTACTGAACCGGAAATTCGCCGAAGTTCTGGTTAAAAGACCCTGGCAGGGAATGGCGTATGACGAATTTCTGGACTCATTTAACCAGGAATTTTACGCAATCTATCCTTCTTTTGCTTTTCAGAGCGATTCCCCTTCGGACAATCGCAAATATCTGCAATTGGATAAATTTCGAAGATTCTGCGGAGGGCTGCAGCGGATCCAAAAAGGAAACGAATGGGTTTTTCACCATATAAGGGTTATCATAGCTTTTCACATGCTCCTCGCGGTGCTGGTCGCTTTGTGGATTTTTAAATGAAATCATCTGCTTTTAAACCGTTCCGGTTTTTTGCGGCGCTGTCAGCCGTTACGATCCTCTTTTGCATCGGTTTGTACCGGCTTGAAATCGATACCAATGTCGTCGAACTCCTGCCCCAAAATGATCCTGCGATTGCAGACGCCCTGCATATCTTGAAAAATCATCCGATTCTGGACCAGGTGGTCATTGATATCAGCCATCAGCAGGGCGGGCCGGAGCTGCTGGCTGCTTACGGCGAGCAGGTAGAAGCAGGATTAAGGGAAAGCGGACTGTTTAAAACCGTCGGAACGGAAGCGTTTCAGGACCTGATTCCCGAATTGATGACTTTTATCGTAAACAATCCGGCGATCATGTTCACGGAAAAAGAGCTTGAGGAAACCATCCGGCCGCTGCTGGAACCGGAGCAAATCCGGCGGCGCCTGACGGAAATGCATACGGCGCTGCTAAATCTGGAGGGAATCGGCCAGGCTGAATTCATGGAAAAAGATCCGTTGGGGCTGAAAAATTTCGTGATGGCCCGGCTGACCGCTCTGGCGCCTTCTCAAACTACGCGCATTTATCGGGGGAAACTCCTGTCCGCTGATGAAAAGCATCTCCTCGTGATGGCTACGCCGATATCTGCGGGGACCGACTCGCTCTTTGCCCGCAAGCTGGAGGCACTCCTTAAACACATCACGCTGGATCTGAACCGGAATCTGTCCGGAGCGGGAGGTGCCATTACCCTGACGCCGGTGGGCGCCTATCGGGCCGCTCTCGACAACGAGCGGATCGTCCGGCAGGACGTCAAAAAAGCCATCGTGTTCAGCACCATCGGGATTTCATTGCTGCTCCTCTTTGCCTTTCCCAGGCCCTATCTCGGTCTGTTGTCCCTGTTGCCGGCAATCGCAGGAACACTGACGGCTTTCTTTATCTTTTCCCTGTTTCATAAATCCATTTCAATCATGGTGCTGGGTTTCGGCGGGGGAATCATATCGATTTCCGTCGATTTCGGCATTGCCTACCTTTTATTTCTCGACCGCCCGCAGCAAACCAGCGGGCGCGAAGCCTCACACGAGGTCCGGTCGTGCGGCCTGCTGGCCGCCCTGACAACCGTCGGTGCATTTGGCGCCCTCGCTTTCAGCGGCTTTCCCCTTTTTGAGCAGCTGGGATTGTTTACGGCGCTGGGCATATCCCTGTCGTTTGTGTTTGTCCACACGGTTTTTCCCTCGATTTTTCCGGCCATGCCGCCGGCACGCCCGCGGCCGCGGCCGCTTCAGAATTTTGTCAACCGGCTGGCGCAGGGCGGCAATACGGGCGCCTGGGTCGCCCTTTTTTTTGCCTTATTCATGCTCTTTTTTGCGAAACCGAAGTTTGATGTGAATCTCAGCTCCATGAATACCGTCAGCAAGGATACTCTGGCTGCGGAAAAACTGATGACGGATGTGTGGGGGCAGGTTTTTAACAGGATTTACCTGCTGATCAGGGGAGACAGCATCGTTGAACTGCAGCAAAAAGGGGATCGCCTGCTCAAGATGCTGGAGCAGGACATCGCCGCGGACACGGTATCTTCGGGGTTCGTCTCATCGGTAATCTTTCCGGGTGAAGACCGGCGGCGGCAGAATTCAGCGGCTTGGAAAAATTTTTGGAATCCGGCCAGGATCGACACGCTGCGCCGCAGCATGGAAAAAATTTCCGGCGAACTGGGATTTACGGCCGAGGCCTTCAGTGCTTTTTATAATATTCTCAGAAACCCGCCTGACCCGGCCGGCCCTACGCCGATTCCGGAAAAATTCCTGGGTTTGATGAACATAACGAAAAGCCCGGATGGCGCCTCCTGGACTCAGGTTGTCAGCGTGGCTGCCGCCGAGGCGCATGACACCGAAAAATTTTATGCGAAATACAAGGACTCGGGCAAAATTTTTGATCCGGTGCTTTTTTCCGAGCGGCTGGGAACGCTTTTGTTTTCGACATTTTTACAGATGCTCGGGATTATCGGCATCAGCGTCGGTGTTCTCCTGCTGCTGTTCTTTCTCGATCTGAAATTAACACTGGCCGCTCTGCTGCCGGTCGTATTCGCTTTCATCAGCACCCTGGGGACCCTGACCCTTATGGGCCGTCCCCTTGATATTCCGGGGTTGATGCTCTCGGTCATCATCATCGGAATGGGGATCGACTATTCCTTGTTTTTTATCGGCGCCTATCAGCGCTACACAGACCCCCTGCATCCGTCTTACGGGCTTATCCGCTTGGCGGTTTTCATGGCGTCGGCCTCAACCCTCATCGGCTTCGGCATTTTATGTACGGCCGAACACACGCTTTTAAGAAGCGCCGGCCTGACTTCCCTGCTGGGGATCGGGTATGCGGCGGTCGGTGCTTTTGTGATCCTGCCGCCGGTATTAAAACACCTGTCCCGCGGTCACAAAAGAAGTGCCGGAAAAGAGGGAAGCCTCCCCGAGCGGGTTTTAAAACGGTATCGGTTTGCCCAGGCGTATCCGCGCATATTTGCCGGTTTTAAAATACGCCTGGACCCGATGTTTGCGGAACTGCCGGCACTGATGGAATCGGACCGGTCGGTTCACATCATCATGGATATCGGCTGCGGCTTCGGGGTGCCGGCCTGCTGGCTGCTGGAGCGGTTTCCGGAAGCGAAGGTTTACGGCATTGATCCGGATCCCGAGCGGGTCCGGGTTGCTTCCATGGCGCTCGGGGAAAACGGCGTTGTCACCCCCGGCCGCGCGCCCGATCTTCCCGGGGCGGCGGGGCCGGCCGATCTGGTGATGATGCTGGACATGCTCCACTATATCGATGATGATGAATTGCGGTTGACTCTGCAACGGGTGTCCGGCGTCCTTGCGCCCGGGGGAAGCCTGATTATTCGGGCGGCTCTGCCGCCAAAGGGGATCCTGTCCCGGGCTCGGGCATGGTGGTTCGAAAATTTAAAATTTAAAATCTCCGGATTTAAACGTTATTATCGGTCTGTTGATGAAATTACGGTGATCCTCCCGGCGGCCGGGTATCAAATCGAACGCACTGTTGCGTCCGGATCCAGGGGTGACCTGGTCTGGGTCGAAGCAAAAACCGGCTGAATGTATCCTAAATTGAAAAGAATCCCTCTAAATCGTCATTTTGTATCATTAGCCGAACGGGCCGGCTTGCTTTCATTGTCGGGAGCGGGGGTGCTGTTGTTTTACGATGTGAACTTATCGGTCTTGCTCCTGGCCGGTTTCATCATTCTTTGCATGATCGCCCCCTTTTTCCCCGGGTTCAGTTTTTATCTTCCCATAATCAGCCGGGGGACGCCGGACAAAAAAGCGGTTGCCCTGACCTTTGATGACGGTCCCGACCCGCTGACCACGCTCTGCTTATTGGATTTGCTTCGAAAGCACCGGGTAAAAGCGACTTTTTTTGTTGCCGGGCAGAAAGCAGCGGAATACCCTGAAATAATGAGAGCGATTGTACGTCACGGTCATACCATCGGCAACCATTCCTATACCCATGACAACCTGGTGATGTTCAGAAGCCGCAAAACCATCGTCAGGGAGATTGAGACCGCCCAGAATGTCCTGAACGATTTCGGGGTGCTGGCGCTGGCTTTCCGACCGCCGGTCGGCATCACCGGCCCCAAACTGGGGCCGGCCCTGATGAAAACAGACCGGTACATCGTCAATTTCAGTTGCCGTGCCTTTGACGGCGGCAACAGATGGATCAGGGGACTTTCCAGAAAAATCTTAAAACGCATCGGATCGGGCGATATTGTTCTTCTGCATGATGTCAGGCCGCATAAACCATTTGAGGTTGACTACTGGCTCAATGAGATGGAACTGATCCTGTCCGGCATCAGGAACAAAGGGCTTGCGGTTCGGCCCTTGGACGAGATTATCGGCCGGCCGGTGATGGTAAACCGTGACCGGAATGATGGAAAAATGGAATGATGGAACAGAAGTCATCCGTTTGTTACCATTTTCCCAGTATTCCAACATTCCAATGCTCTATGATGTTTTTAACAAAAAATTATATTAAATCGATTCGATTTCACGAATGAAAACAGGTTTGAGGTGCGGGAGTCCTTATGAGAATCGTACTCATACATCCCACCGGGTCAAACTGGGTGCCCGGTAAAAAAGATATAACCGCGACGGCCAACCGGATGGCGCCCCTGGGTCTTTTGTCGATTGCCGCCTGGCTGGAGCGGGAAGGGCATGCGGTCTTCGTCCATGACTGCTTAGGGCCGCGGGGGCCGAAAAACAATGCGGCGCATGCCGAAGCCGTTCTGGGTCGCCGGCCGGATCTGGTGGGGTTTTCCGCGACGACTTCCGGCTTCCTGGACGGCTATGATCTGGCCGGGCGGATTAAAACCGCCCGCCCCGAAGTTCAGACCGTGTTCGGCGGCGTCCACGTTTCATCCCTGGGCGCCTCGCTCCTGGAAGATTTTGAACATATCGATTTTCTCTGCCTGGGGGAGGGAGAAGTTACCCTGGCCGAACTGGCGGCCGGCCGGCCGCCTGAACGCATTGACGGCCTGATCCGGCGAGACGACGGCCGGCCGGCGATCAATCCGCCGCGCTCCGTTTTTACGGATCTGGATGCGCTCCCGTTCCCGGCCTACGATAAACTGGAAGGGTTTCCCAAGGGCTATCACCTCCCGCTTTTCAGCTACATTCAGAACCCCGGAGCCACCATGGTTACCAGCCGGGGCTGTCCGTATCAATGCTCCTACTGTGACCGCTCGGTCTTTAAACGAAGCTACCGGTTCAATTCGGCCGAATACATCTATGAACACATGCGCTACCTGCGTAAACGGTTCGGTGTCCGCCATATCAACATTTATGATGATCTTTTTACCGCCAACCGCCGGCGCACTATCGCGCTGTGCGAACTGCTGATCCGGAAACCGCTGGGGATGCAGTTCAACTGCGCCATCCGCGTCGGGCAGACGGACGAAGAGTTGCTGAAGGTTTTAAAAAAGGCAGGCGGCCTGATGCTTTCGCTGGGCATTGAAACCGGCGACCCGGATCTGCTTGAATTTCATAAACCGGGCATACATGCGGATGACATCCGCGACACGGTAAGGCAGATCCAGGCCAATCATCTCAGGGTGAAAGGTCTCTTCATGATGGGTCTTCCCGGTGAAACCGAAGAATCCATACAAATAACGAGCGATTATGTCATGTCGCTGGACCTGGACGACATGAACATGTCCAAATTTACCCCTTTCCACGGGGCGCCGATCTGGCCGCGGATCTCTGAATTCGGAACGTTCGAGGAAGATTGGAAAAAAATGAATTGCATCAATTTCGTATTCGTTCCCAAAGGTATCGATTCCATCGAAAAACTCGATCAGCTTTACAACCGGCATGTCAAACGGTTCTATACTTCACCCCAATGGCGGCGCAAATTCATGAAACGGCTCTGGCAGCACCGCAAAAGCCTCATGTATTTGGCGGCGCACTTCCCCTCATTTCTGGCGGCCAGGCGAAATTTTGAACCGGATTCGTGAAGTCGGGATAGTGGGAAGGGGAGAAAAAGCCTGCCGTACGACCGGGTAAACCCCATCGTTGCAACGTCAGGGTTGCGGCGGCCGGGCGTGATGGCTTGCCAAGCATTTTCGGACGAGCGCGGCGAGGTCCGATATTTCCGCCCGGCCAAAGAAGATGCGGTTTTTTCGATCCAGCCGAAGCGATCCGTAAGCGCCGGAGTTTTTTCCCGGATGTTTTTCGAGGAGAAGAAAAACCGCCCCGGGGGGTAATCTGCGGTTCAGACCTGCCGGGAGCGGCGCGTTCAGGTTGCACACCCCGCACAGCATTTTGTCGGCCTCACCGGCGGCAATGCTTTCCAGTGCCAGTTCAAGACAGGTCCTTCCAAAAGAACCGGTTGCGTTTATCGCGAAAGTTGTTCCGGTGAGCCCGAAGCGGATGGCCGCTTCCCCCAGAAACGTACTGGGGAGGGTATATGAAAACAAGGCCGGGCTGGCGCCGATTCCGTTTTGAGCCGTTACCGTATCAAAGTAATCCAGGTCCGTATGGAGGCACCCGTATTCGGTGGAAACGATGATGCCGATATTTCGTTTTTCAGTCCATCCGTCCAGATCCGCATCCTTAAGGGCAAAAGCGATCGCGACCAGACCCAGTTTTGAATAGGCATCCATTCTGCGGAAATATGGAAAGGGTTTGCTGAAAACCGATTCGGGTTGAATTTCAGGCACGGGCAATTTACCGCCTGGCATGCCAAAGGCGTCACCCCGCCTGGGACATCCCATCCCAACGGCCGTTACCCATCCGATTCCGGCAATCTGAGCGGATGTCATGACGGCGCCTTTTCCAGAATAAGGGCGGCATTGACGCCGCCGAAGCCCGAATTGGTTGTCAGTAAGCAGTTGCCGGCAAATGCCGCCGGTTCTTTCTTGACCCGGCCGACAGCCTCATCCATCGGCTCCGTCAGCCCGGTCGTCGGCGGTAAGATCTGGGTCTCTAAGGCCTGAAGTCCTACGGCAACCTCGATTCCGCCGGCAGCCGCCAGGGTATGTCCGACAGCTCCCTTTATCGAATAGATCGGGACCGTGCGTTCGCCGAAAATCTGCCGGAAAGCGGTCATTTCCATCAGGTCGTTGTAAATGGTGCCGGTGCCATGGGCGCTGACGGCGGAGATATCGTCGGCGTGTTTTCCCGACAATTCAAGGGCGCGGGCGACGGCCTGGACCAGGCCGCAACCTGTTTGCGCCGGAGCCGTGATATGGACGGCATCATTGGCAACCCCCCAGCCGCTTATTTTTCCAAGGGGTTTTCGATTTTGCCGGCGGGCCTCTTTCGGGCTCATGATCATCAGAGCGGCGGCGCCCTCACCCAAAGACAGTCCCCGACGGTTTCGGTCAAAGGGGCGGCACGGATCAGCGGACAGCGCTTTTAAGGCTGAAAATCCGGAAAAAATAAATTCCGAAACCAGATCCGCGCAGCATACCAGCACGGCATCGGCCCTTGCGGATGCGATCATCTCCGCCGCCCGGGCCACGGCGATGGTTGAGGATGCACAGGCTGCGCTGACATTGTAGCCCCCGGCGGACAAATTGAATTTCGCGGCAACCGTTGTCACCAGGGAGGAAAGGGGAACATCCCGGATATCGGCCGAAATCCCTTTTTGAACTTTTTCCAGGGCATCGATGCCGGCTTTTGTCGTGGCCGTTATCAGGAAGGTGTCGGGAGAGATGGGTCTTAGCAGACGGACCAGGCGATCGATAAGGGCTTGGATCAAAGATCGGCGGCCGCCGGCGTCGAGGTCTTCAATACTGGCGGCGATGCCGGCGCTGTAATTATCCGTCCGGAAACGTTGAACCGGCCGGATGGCGCATTCGGCGTTCAGTAGTTTCCGCCACAACACTTCCAAGCCGTTCCCAAGGCCTGTAACGGTTGCGGCATCCGTGATGACCGGGACGATCCTGCGGCCGCCAGAAGGATCTTGCGGTGATTCTAATTTCAAGATCGGCGTTGACACGGATTACCTGTGGATGTCAAAATAACGTCCCACCAGAAATAAAAAGGAATTGGCGCCGCGGTTTTCGCTGTTCAGATCAGCGTTTGAGATATGACTGAGACGAAAAACCGCAAAATAGTGTTCAGCCTTATTCCGTTTGAAATCCAGACCGATTCCGATGATGGGATTAAAGTTCACTCGAGATCCCTGGCGTTCGTACGGGGGATCAGGATCCTGCACCTGAAAATCGGTATAGGCCAGTCCGAGACCGCCTTCCAGGAAAGGACTCAGGCGGTTCCATGTCAGGGAGTCCAAATCATAATGCGCCACCATGCCGAGTGAAAACATGGCGCGGGTTTCCGGTGTGTAGGCAGCTCCGGCCGCACCTTCAATTTTAAACTTCATGGATTTCGGCGCCCAGTTGCGCCAGATGGGATCATAATCCCACATGGCAATGCCGGCGACTTGAAAAAATTGAATATCCGACACCGGATCAAACATGTTTCCCCAGGCGCCCGCCATTCCATAGCGGGAGGGACCCGGCGCCGGCATCCCGTTTTGGGCGGACGAGATTTCAGGAGCGAACCAAACAGCTGCGAAAACAAGAAGGGCCGCGATGGGTCCAAGCGTTTTAAATTGTAGGGTCATCTTGTGTTTTAACCGGCAATGAGGTATTTCAATTTACCCGTATTCATATTCATACATTTGAATAAAATTTTTTACAATCAATGAATCTTTGGAAACAGAATTTTTTGAAATTTATGAGAGGCGGGAGATGAAACCGATAACAATCGTTGCGATCATGCTGGCCGTCACGGTTCCTTTAAGCCTGGCAGGCGGTGCGGACGCGGGACTATGGACGGATTTCAAGGCCGGCATCAAAAAATTTTACGGTAAATTTAAAAAAGATGCCAAAACCTCCGGTGAAATTGTCAAAAAAGATTCCAAAAAAATCGGCAGCGACATCAGCCGGGATTTTCGCAAAGCCGGCAGTGAAATTAAAAAGGATTCCAAAGAGATGGGGCGGGCTATCGGCGCAGGAGCCAAATCAGCGACGCAAGAAATAAAAAACGCTTTTAAAAATGCCAAAGAAAAACTGGAATAATGGTACCGTATTTTTTCAAAAAACCAAACTGTTACGAATAATTTCAAAAATCGTAATTTGAACGGACAAACAGGCCGTTTTTGCGACCGGCAGATTGCAAGGGCCTAAAGAAAGGGCGGCGTTTCAGATAGATCTATAATTATCTAATGAAGGCAGTTTCTTCTCATCGATCAGCGCCAGCAGGATTCCGGCATTGAAAATGAATTTCGGTGCAGAAATATTTTCGTATCCAGGTGCCGTCTTTCAGTCAATGAAATTGGCCGAATGTCCAGAGATTTAAACTCTTCGATGATCTGGAGAATTTCAAGCGTATTGCGTCCGAGCTGGTCAATGGCCGGAAAAATGAAGGTCTGAAATTTTTTGGCGCGTGCATCAGTGAGCATGGACTGCAAACCCGAGCGATTAATAATCGATTTGCCGCCTACCGCTTCCAGGCAGGTTAATTGATTAACCTGTATTCTATTATGTAATATTTGTAATAAAACCTATGGAATTGATTACATAATTTAACTAATTTTCTGAGTTCAAATTCATATTCCCTAAACATAACAGTTTGTAATGATAGGGTTAATTTTAAGTGCCTGTTCCTGCACGATTTTTGCGTATAAAGACAGGAAAATAAGGATCTGAATTGATGGATTTGATAAGATTAGTAACCTTTAATGAGTGAGAGGGCCGGGGTGCCTTAACGGGCAAACTCGGCTTTTTCATTTAATAGGGGGGGCAGATGAAACAAATAGTCATGATTTTAGCAATTCTATTATTATCAATTCCGGCCAGCGCCGAAACGATAATATTTCAGGAAAACTTTGAAAGCTACGCCGATGACAGCAATCTTTCCGGGCAAGGGGGCTGGACAGGTAGCGCAACAATGGTAGGCACAGGTTCAGGTATTATCTCAAAAGTATCTGACGGAAGAAATGCACCAACCAATGATATTGCTTTTACCGATCAATACATAGCCGGTGGTTTTAGTCCGGATTATGTTTACACGCTCACTTTCGATGCCTATGCCACAACATCTTCACCAGCTTCCCACAATTCAAGCGTCAATATCTTTTCTGCTGAAAACACTTTGAGAAATGGAGGAGGATGGTGGATGATGAACGGTTCCTGGGTTTTTGATGCCAGGTATCTTACAGGAAGTGGCGCCAGTGTATTTTGGTTTTCTGGCGGATACGATCAAACTGTCTTTTTGACAACAATTGTAGACCCTTTGAATCTTAAGATGTATGGAATATTAGAATTCGGTGGTGTAACTACAGAAACACAGCACCTCCCTATTTTAATTGAACGTTTTAATACCCTTGACGGCATTACAATTGTCCAGGATTATAGAGGCGGGAGCGGCGGAGCGGAGTTCGACAACATAAAGCTTACATCTTCAGCAGAATTTACTCCCGTTCCTGAACCAGCTACGATATTACTTTTAGGTACTGGATTAGTTGGCTTTGCAGGTTTCAGAAAAAGATTGAAGAGGTCTTAAATGGTTGAAAAAAGGATTACCGACAGACGCACGAGAGGGGATCGAAGAAATGGCGGGTCATCTTCATACAAAGGCCCCGAAAGACGTAGCTTGAAATATCGGAGAAACGACACAGACAGGAGAAAGAAAAAGGATAATTAATAGAGATAACTCCGAACCCGAATAAACAACATAGTTTCCAAGGGAATACAAACATGAAAAAATTAGCTTTTATAATGGTCGTAATTGTATGCGCTTTCTTGTCATTAACCACTGATGTCAATGCGATTCCGGACAAACTAACCCTTGAAAGCTATTCCCCGGCCGCACTCCCAATTATCAGCACCATGATTGATATAGACAGTACTGATTTGTCTGACATTGATAATCAAATTGAAATCTCACGGCTCGCTAAGCATTTTGCCTATTCACATGAAGGTTGGGGCTTTGTATCAGATTTAGAGGGAGTTTCAATTGGTATGAACACCTTATCCCCTGAGTAGGATGGTTTGGAACTGCCCATCAATTTTGGGTTTATGGTAACCATCCTGATCTTAATGAATTCTTTGGGTATGAATTAAATCAGGAAGCTATAATATATGGTGAATCAGCGAGAAAATTGACTTTTCATACAGATGAGTGGGTTAGCCCGTATTTCACATGATATTGGAGAATCTCCCAATAATTTTGGTGTCATTAGCGGCAATATGGGGGGATATGGTCACAAACTCCTGTGCCTAATTGGGGAAAGTTTTCAGTTACTCCCGTACTCGAACCGGCGACCATACTCTTATTAACATCCGGTCTGATCGGACTGGCAGGATATAGGAAAAAGTTAAAAAAGGTTTTAAAATGAAAAAGATGATTTTAGCAACCATAGTGGCAGCATCCATTTTGATAACCTCTGCCGTTATCGCAAAAGCATCTGACTGCAAGCCAAACGAAGAAATTAAAAAACCCCGCAAAATAACTGGTCCTTACCCTGTAACAATGCGGGAGTGGACCGATATTATCAAATCATTGCGAAAGCCTGATGAACGCCCTATTCCCGACAAACCTTTCAGATTCAGTCCGAAACGGAATATTTTTACGGAGCTGTGATAATTTTAGATTCAGTAGAAGACTTGTAAAATAATCCAAGCTCTACAAAATGGCCTTGCCTTTTTTGCTTCTGGTGTGGTATTCGATTCTAAGTGCCTAATATCGCTCTGAACCGTTATAAAAAGGTAGAGCCATGGACTGAATGTCATTGACCCCATTTCTCGGATTTTTGAGATATGGGGTTTTGTGTTTTTGGGGGCGAAGACTTTGGCAAGAATTCCTCGGTGGTCTTCCTTTCAATGAGGAGATATGGAATTGGAGAAAACGCCATCTCGTAATCATTTTCCTGCAAAATGTCTGGAATGCGCCAAATCAACCAAGCCATTCATTCATGGCAAGTGCAGCTTTTGCTGGGATATGAATTTTCAAGAAGAAATTCTTTGTGATCTAAACCGGTCAACACAGAACCCAACCTTTTTTGAATGCCATGCTTTTCAGCCGTTGCTGAAACTGATCCCATCATCTGGACAGGAAAATCGGTCAGATCACAAAGTCGAGTCTGCGGAGACCGCGTTAGACAGGCTGGTTAATTCCGACAAGGTAAAGTATCACCGGGCGTTGGCTCTGCAAAAATTGGCCAGTAACCCTGACGATGTGATACTTGAGATCAAATACCATTTTGCCTGGAACGTGATCGGCAGAAGACCAGTCTTTGCGTCGCCAGGACCTATGATTGATTTTATTAGCAATACAATCATGACTTGTAGCAAGGCGGTGGGTGGTATTGCCGGTTTGCTGTGGTTAGCGCCAGACCATATACATTTATACGTTGATTCGGATGGGGAAGTATCTCCGGATAATATGGCTCAAGAACTGAAAAAGTTATCAGAAGCACCGATTATTGATCGGTTTTCAAACCTTATTGCAGCTCCAAGGCTGTGGGACGAAGCTTACTTCATTGAAACATTAGGCTGAAACAGAAAATACATAGAGTAATTGCATTACGTGGCGCCTTTCACAAAAGCTTATGCTAAAACCGCACTCGTGAAACCGTCATTAGTCAAGGAGAGACATGAAAGAGACAGCAACGGTAAAGATATTTTTGGCGGAAGGTGATCCGGCCTCCGTTCGAACAGCGGAAATATCGAATTGG
>Ga0209270_1002280_pt1 | contig 21099 bp, 18 predicted proteins | sample MTBAKSrepl1MetaG_FD_187456 | JGI IMG/M metagenome (GOLD analysis project Ga0209270, IMG submission 187456) | Enrichment culture microbial communities from Arthur Kill intertidal strait, New Jersey, USA, that are MTBE-degrading - MTBE-AKS1... | ecosystem: Environmental > Aquatic > Marine >...
TTGACATAAAAGAGCTTGCTGTTGAACTTGCAAAACTCTCCCTCTGGCTTAAAACTGTTGACAGGAGCCAGCCGCTTAATTTTTTGGACCATCATCTCAGGTGCGGGAATTCACTTATTGGAGCAAGAATAAGCGACTTGAATTATCTGCCGCAGCCTAAAGGCAGGAAGAAATCTGATATGCTGGATGACCAGCTAGTGCTTTTTGATACATCCAAATTCAGAGAGGATATTACGGCAATAGTCAAAGGTTTTCAGTCAATCGAAGACATGCCAAGCGAAAAGCTCTCGGATATAAAGGCAAAGGAAAAGACATTCCATAAATTGACAGCGGAACTGGACAGATACAGGGAAATTGCAAACCTGTGGACAAGTCTGTTCTTTGGGAACAGCCTTGAAGAAAAAGAACAGGTATTTGAAGAACTTTTAAAAGACCGGTACAAATTCCAGATGGATATGTTTGGTTCGGATACCGAGGTTGCTGTTAGGAAGAAATCAAAATCCGGCATATCGAATAGGATATATAATTTTATAGTTAATGTTCTCCAAAGTCCTGATGGTAAAGCACAGATACCGAAACTCAGATCCCTGCTTGAGAATTCAGAGAATATAGCCGGAGTGAAAAAGTTTTTCCACTGGGAGCTTGAGTTTCCGGAGGTGTTCTTCAATGAAGACGGAAGCCCAAAGGAAAATCCAGGGTTTGATTGCGTAATCGGAAATCCGCCGTATGGTGCTCCTTTTGATTCATACCAAAAAATTTACCTTAATGAAAAATTCATTTCTGCTGAATATCAACTCGAAAGTTTTACGATATTTATTGAACAGGCGCTCTCACTTTTAAAACAAAATGGATTCCAGTCATATATAACACCTACAACATGGCTTTCGATGCACTACTATGAAAATCTCCGAACTTTTCTGATCGGTAATAATCAGTTACAGCAGGTAATCTTATTCAAAGAGCCTGTCTTTGAAGATGCCACAGTAGAGACTTGTATAGAAATAGTAAATAAAAACAAGCCGGACACGAAAACCATTTTAATGCTTGGTGTTGTTTCTGATGAACCAGAGAACTTGAATATAAACTGGGTAGAGCTTGAACAAAAGAGAGTCGAGAGATTTGAAGGCAAAAGGATAACCGAATATCTTACACCACAATTATTGGATTTATTCGAAAGAATAAGAAAAATTACTTTGCCTTTAAAAGAGATTTCTTTAATGGTAGTTGGCTGTAAACCATATCAGGTTGGTAAAGGAACACCATCTCAAACCAAAGAAATAGTCGAAGGCCGCCTTTTTGATGCTGATTTTAAAAAGAACAATACACATAAGCAATATTTTAGAGGAGAAGACTTTTATAAATATAGTTTAAACCCTCAAGAAGAACGATGGATAAGTTATGGCGAATGGTTGGCGGAACCTCGCCCCTCTGCACCTTTTTTTGCTCCCAAAAAGATCATAATTCGTCAAACATCGGATACGTTAATTGCTACAATTGACGATAAGCAATATCTTAACTTGAACAATGTTCATAATCTAGTCCTAAAAGATGCTAATTATTCATTGGAATTTATTCTCACCCTTCTCAATTCAAAACTTCTTTCTTTTATGCATAGAGTGATCGTCCCTGAATCTGGAAGAGTATTTGCAGAAGTAAAAATTGTAAATCTCGAAAAGTTACCTATCCCCCGCATCTCTTTCACCACACCTGGAAAAGAGCGGAAGGAGAGGGTTGATGAGGCGATAAGGCTGTATCAGAAGGAAATCGGGGTTATTGCCATAAATGCTGATAAATGGCAAAATAAAGAAAAGGTAGACAAAGATGACGAGGGCAGAGATAAAAAAAGCTCAAAAAGATCTCGAAAAGTGGCAAAAAGACTACTCAGATATAAACACCCTGAGGAAGGTATATCGAGAGAAGATATTGGACTGGGTAGTCAAGTCCATGGAATTCGAGAAGGAGCCGGTGAGTATGAGCCGCCTGAAGGAACTCCTGGAGAAGGAAAAGGCAGTACCCGCCCGTTAGACTCAACCCGCTATTTTGAGACCGCACAGGGAATAAAGACTTATTCTGAGGTTTCTGAACTTCTTGCGGTCTCTGTCGCAAGGGTCATTGAGGCAATCATTGACAGAAACCCGGAAGATATAGATATCACTCCTGCGTGGGTTTGCGAGCTTCATGGCAACATCGCAAGCTCACTTTTCCCTGACTGGGCAGGACGGTTCAGGGATGTAAATGTTTCAGTGGGTCTCCACATTCCGCCGCCTTATTTTGAAGTCCCCGTTCATGTCCGCCGGTATTGCGATGACTTGACCGCACGACTGTTATTCGCTTCAGGAGAACGAAATATCGAAACGGTTGCAGAAACCCTTGCGTTTGCCGACTGGCGTTTTCAGTGGATTCACCCATTTAAAGATTTCAACGGACGTGTTGGAAGAATCTTATTATCTGCAATACTTTTCAGGCTAAAACTTCCGCCTGCTGAAACAGCAGCCACGGACCCCGAGGGAGGAAAACGATACCTCAATGCACTCCATGAGGCTGATGCAGGAGACTTGTCATCTTTGACTGAGATATGGATGGAAAGGCTTTCAGAAGTATTTAAGGAGAAAAAAGAAGGGTGATTTTTCAGGAAACATTAAAATGGATTGAAAATGAATTAAAGGGCAGCAGGAACGATACCGTCCATGACCTCCTTGCTTATCTTGCCGAACAAATGATCGAACTCAACAAAGCTAAAAATGAGGAGGTAAAAGGCTTCCTCAAATGGCTTGAGCGCGAAATAGGGACAGAGATTGACAACTTAACAAATAAAACGGCAATCAAAGAATATCATGAACACAGCTTTGACGATTTCATTAAAGTCCTGAAAAAGAATAAAAAGAAAATTTCAATAGACCCTTCAGCCCGTAATAAGCAGGAATTGCTTGAAAAGCATTTTGCAAAAAGCATGTCAGCTCTTGAACCCTTAAAAACACGAATAAAAGCGACAGATGAGCTGATAGATGAAATAGTCTATAGGCTCTATGAATTGACCGAAGAGGAAATAGGGATTGTTCGGGCAACATAAAATTATCTCTCATCCTGCCCTTAATGCATCGACGATATTCATCCGTGATGCCCGCAGGGCGGGGAATACTCCTCCGATAAGCCCCATTATGAGAGCAAATATCATGGCTGAAAGAATTATTTTATACGTAAGTGAAAAGCTGAAGGCAAGTTCAGAGAAGGTCTGCCAGTTCATTGTTGAGATGGTATAGAGCTGGAGAAAAGAGGCAAAGAACAGCCCGATAATGCCTCCAAAAAAACCGAGAAGCAGTGATTCCATGAGAAAGGCCGATAAGATTCTCCACCGTTGAAAACCAAGGGCACGGAGCGTGCCGATTTCAAAGATACGGTTTGCCACAGCAGAATACATGGTTATCATGGCACCGATGATCGCGCCGAGAGAAAATATGGTTGTGAGTGCCAACCCGAGAATGCGGAGAAATTTTGCCATAATCTCCGATTGTTTTTTGTAATACTGTGGCTCCCGAAATGCATCCAAAGTCAGACGCGGATTGGTTTCTATATATGATTTGACTTTTTCGAATTCCGCGGTATCACGCAGCTTAAAAATAATTGAAGAAAATGCAGGCCTTCTGAATGCCTGCACGAACTGATTCACATCCCCCCATATCTCGGAGTTAAAGCTTGTGTTTCCTGCATCGAATACCCCTACAACAGACCAGTCTCTCATGGCAAAACGGAGGGTTTCTCCGATATTTCCTCTCTGGAACCGTTGGGCAATGCTTAATCCCGCGATGATTTCAGATGAGCCAGGTCTTGGCAGGCGGCCTTTTATGAGCCTAACCTGGGGGCGCAGGGTAATGGATTGCTCTTCAACTCCGCGAATGACTACATTGGAAGGTTTACCTGTTACCCGCTTTGGAAGGGCAATCAGTACGACGAGTTCTTTTGCAACGAGCTTTTTACCATCCGGCCCGATAGCGATCTCGGGCAATGTTTCAACAATCGATGCCTGTAGACGTTCAACCCCGCTCTGGACCTCGGACTCAGCTGCTTTCCGAATGACGACGACATTGTCATAGGAACCTGTTTCAATAAGAGTTTTCTGGAGGCCTTCGGCAAGCATTAAAACAGCTGCAAAGACGAACACCACGAGGGCCATTCCTGATGTCGTCAGTACCGTGGTGAGCCTGCGTGTCCAGAGATTACGAATGCTGTATGAAAAAAATATTTTCATTTATCCTATTCTCCTCAATCCGTCGGCTATCCGTATCTGTATCGCGCGCCACGTCGGGAAGACTGCTGCCACACATGCTACGAGAACAGAGACTCCTATATCCATGTAGATGGTATCAGTAGCTACATTGAATACAGGGAAATACGTGCTCAGTGTTTTACCAAATATTTTTGCTGCTGGGAATGTCAGGATGATACCGAGAACCGCGCCTGTGAGAGTGATGAGCAGGGACTCCCCGAATACAAGGCCTGTGATATGAAATCCCCCGAACCCGAATGTTTTAAAAATTGCATATTCACCGATTCGCTCGCGTGCTGTCATTGCCATTGTATTGGCAACGACTACCATTATGATAAAGATTATGACAAAAGACACGAGCTGAATCGCTATGACAATTGCCTCAGTCATTGCAATAAAGCTCAGCATGAATGACTTTTCAGTTTCAGTTATAGTTTCAGCAAGGGAGTTTTTAAAGGTTCTGTCAATTCTGAGTGATACATCAGCGGCGAGATGCGGGTCTGTTATCTCGATCATGTACCAGCCAACCTTGTCTGCCCGGCCCGGTGCTGTTTGTTTCAATGTCTCGTTGAGGTATGCCCAGTGAAAGACAAAGCCTGTCTCATCAACATTTTCATCCCTTCCCGTATAAATACCCTGAAGAACGAAATCCCAGTCACCGGGGAAAATCGTTCCCTTGAGTGTGATAATATCGCCGATTTCCCAGCCATACTTTTCTGTCAGAATACGTCCGGCAACCGCACCTTTCCGGTCGCGGAAGAACGTTTCTTTCTGATCGTCGGGGATTACGATTTCAGGGTAAATTTCAAGATATGTGCCCGGTTCAACGGCATAATTTGCAAAAAAATGTTTCTCGTCAATATAGACGCCCCCGAACCAGGTTCCATAGGAAACATTCTTGACCCCCTCAATCTGCCGGATCTTTTCTTTATAGGAAAGTGGAAGAGGGAAAACAAGTGATATGGCATTTCGTGTTACGAGCCGTGTTGCAGATGATTGCTCTACTCCCAGATACCATGTGCTTATTACTGTTCTGAGAAGACCGAAGGAGAGGACCGCGATGGCAACCCCGAGAATCGTCAGAATAGTGCGGAGCTTGTGCCGGAATGCATTTTTAAAAATCAGTTTGAGGACGTGCATTCAAAACACCTTTATCAAGATGGATGATCACATGCGCTTTTTTCGCTGCCCGTGGATCATGGGTTACCATGATGATAGTTTTCCCGAGTTGATGAACGAGATTCTCCATCAATTCAAGCACATCGTTGGCAGAATGCCGGTCGAGGTCACCCGTTGGTTCATCAGCAACGAGTATCGTCGGGTCAGTCACGACAGCACGTGCAATAGCTACGCGCTGTTGCTGCCCGCCGGAAAGCTGCCCCGGGTAATGATCCATCCTGTCCGTGAGATTTACTACCTGGAGCGCAGTTTCGACATGTTCCCGCCGTTCTTTTTTTGAAAGGCCAGTCAGGAGCAGGGGCAATTCGACGTTTTCAAAGGCAGTCAGAACAGGGATCAGATTATAAAACTGGAAGATAAACCCCACATTTAATGCACGCCAGTGGGCAAGTTCTGTTTCTGACAGGGTCGTAATATCAACTCCCCCCACTTTTATGGAGCCGCTGTCGACCTTGTCGATGCCGGCTATGAGATTCAGGAGGGTTGTCTTACCGGACCCGGACGGCCCCATCAGAGCTAAAAAATCACTTTCCTGAATATCCAGCGATATGTCGTTTAATACAGGAAGTATCTGGATGCCGCGTTTGTATGATTTATAAAGGTTTCTTATCTCAACAATAGGGGCTTTTTCATTCATTACTTTTCGGGTATCTTGATCCTCGATCCGTTTTTTATTTTTTCCAGCGGTGATAGAACAACTCTGTCCCCGGGTTTTACCCCGCTCAGAACTTCAACCATGTCACCGAATGATGCCCCGACCGTTATCGGTGTTTTCACAGCCCTGTTTTCATCCACGAGAAATACAGAATGTTTATCATTATCAGTGAGAATGGCAGATTCCAGAAGGGCAGTGCGTGGTTCCTGCTCATCAGGTCTTATATCACGCGAGAGGAAGGCGACCTTTGCACTCATCTCTGGTAGTATCCTTCTGTTTTTATCAAGAAAGCTTACTTTTACCAGTATGGTTGCCTTTGTCCGGTCCGCGGTAGGAACGATCATGTGGACTTTTCCACGGAATCGGGAATCAGGAAAGGCATCAAGCTGTATCTCACATGGATGCCCGATCTTCACCAACTGTAGATTTGATTCTGAGACGTCAACCTCTACCTGGAGAGAGTCCATGTCAGCAATAGTAACGACAGCGGCTTTGGCATCGGCAGCCGCTCCGATAGGTGTAACAATATCACCGATGTCAGCGTTCTTTGTCAGGACAACGGCATCAAACGGAGCCCGGATTAAAGTATATTCCACCGCAATCTCTGCGCCGTGAAGGGCAGCTTTACTGGCATTGACCTGGGCCACAGCAGCTTGAACAGTGGCCTGGGCCTTTTTATATCGTGCTTCAGCTGAATCAAAGGAAGATTGTGATACATATCCATTTCCCAGGAGTTCTTGGTACCTTTCGAAAGAAAGCTTTGCATCAGTCAGTTCGGCCTGAGCAAGTTCAAGGTTATGCCGGGCAGCGTTGAGCGCAGCAGCAGCTTGATCCCTTAAGGCAGTAACATCTTCATTCTCTAACCGTGCGATTACTTCACCCTTCTTCACCCCGTTTCCTTCTTCAACCATGAGAGCAACAAGCCGGCCTGTTACCTTTGAAGCAACTGCAGCCTTGCGTTGTGCAACGACGTAGCCGCTTGCGTTCAACACGGTGAAAGCCTGTGAAGGGTAGATTTTTGTAACGTTTGCAACTTCAACTTCAACGACAGGGATTAAAAAACCCGTACCGTATAAGAGAGCTATTAATAATACGGCAATGATCCCTGCTCCGTAAATAAACTTTTTCCTTCTCAAGGGACGATATGTTGGTGCGGACTTGTCGATCCTCAGTTTTGTGAGGTCTTCATTTGCCATGTATCTAAACTCCTCAAATATTTCCTGTTTCAGTAGTACGTGTTTATTTTATCAAATTCCTCACCATAAGAGTGACAACGAATGAGATGTGTGATCTATTTGATATGTGGAAGGGTTAACCCCAAACCGGCGGACGTTACCTATCGTGCTCTCCTGCGGTCAACGACAAAGATGCTTCTCGGGAATGTCTTGGCATATTGTTTTAATTCAGCTACTTTCTCAGCAACTTCACGCGGTTCCCTTATAACCGTTCTGTCCGTGTTTACAACAGCGATAGAGACAGTGAGTATGGGAAAGATCGCCGGCTTGTCTTCTCTATCAAGAGAGACGATATAACCTCTTTCGAGATCTTCGGTTTCGTAGAACTTTCCAACGCCTTTATCAAATTTATCGATAATTATATTACACAAAGCTTCCGTCCTCTCGGGAGAGCAGATAAGTACAAAGTCATCACCACCGATATGGCCGAGGAAGTCTTCTTCAGATCCGGCTGACATTAATATCGTTTGGAGTTCTTCACCAAGCCACTTTATCAGATCACTTCCCCGGGCAAAGCTGTACCTGTCATTGAATGCCTTGAAATTGTCGAGATCGATCAGACAGAACGAGAAGTTTTCCTGTTCATTGAGTCTCGTGAGGAGCTCTTTCTCTATGGCAAGATTCCCCGGAAGTTTCGTGAGGGGATTTGCATCAAGATGCACAGCCTCAAGTTCCTTGAGTCGTGCCGACATCTCCTTGAAAGAAATTGCGATGTCTGCAAGTTCGTCAGCACCCTTGATGTCCAGCGGGCTGTCGAAATTACCGCTCTGAATAGAATACGTAGCATCCCTCAACTTTTCGATAAATGACGTCAGGTTGTTCGTTATGATATAAGCAAACAGGATGCCGAAAAAGATTGATAGTATGTTGAGTGAAACAGTTACGATTAAAGCCCTTTCACTCAGCATACTTGATGTGTTTATATGGTCTCGCTGCTGATCTCTCAGTTTTATCTCAATGGTTTTCAGCAAAGAAAGTATCTTCATGAATTGGTTTCTCAGTTCAGATGATGAAATATCCTGTGCCTCCTGTAACCGGTTTCTTTTAAGGAATTGAACCTCTTTTTCAAAAAATTCATTGTAGCTTTTATGTGCTGCTGATGTGTCTTTTACTATCTCTGAGAACGAAGGATATTTTTCCCCGATATCTGTAATAAGGGACTTGAACACGTTGCTCCTTTCCCAGAAGGCATCTTCAGAGTTCATATCCTGAAAGGCAAGATACCGCTTTTCATAAAGGTCTTGAGCCTGGATATTGTCGTGCAATTTTTTCATCTGCTCTAGTGCCCCGATATCTTCATAAATAACTGTTGCTGTAATTTTGTTGAGTGTATTGAGGTTCCACGTTGCATATGCGCCCACGATTATGATAAAAAGGATCATGACCGCATACCCGAAGAATATTTTCTGTCTCAGTGATAAGCTTATGCCCATACTTTTAAATATAGCAGATTATCTGTCTAATTATATCTTAAGTTCCAGGTAATCGAAAATTATTATCAAGAGTACATTATCCCGAAAAATGCATTTATAGGAGCAAGGTTGTCTGAAAAGTCTTTTGTCCCGACAAAAGTCGGGATTGAAATTAAAAGACTTTGCCGGAGTCGTGCATGGAAACGTCACTCTCTTAATGCATTACGCTGGATGCTGAATTGCATCTGTGTCTGTATGAACTCATTGCCTCTCACGGTAAAGGGAATGTATACGAGGACAGCGTTCTTGAGTTTCATCCCGACATCGGGAAGAAGCGGAAAAATTTTCTCCTTCTTTACTGCCATATGAGCTAAGGTGACCGGAATACTATCAAAGACCTCTTTACTGTCCAGGCTGACCGGATGCAGTGTAGATGCGGGTAAGGATTCCTCCAATGCTTCAGAGGGTTGGAAGATTGTCATCTGTTTTGCCAACTTGAGGAACATTTTCGGTTGTAACCTGAATGCCGGAGCCCAGAAGAAGATTTCAGTTTTCTCCCATTCTTTTTTCATGGCCCGCGGGAGGTTTACAAACCTTACAAGATCAGCATAAGAATGCAGATCGAGTCCGCTGATCTGTGCCTCCATCCTCCAGAATGGCAGGAAAACAACCTTTTTATCTTTCCACGGAACAGCACTGTATGGTAGCTTCCTGAATCGTCCCTGAGAAGCCTGCCATGCTGTGTCACAATTTTTACACACCAGTGAGAGGCTCTGTCTTCCACCGGTGAGGTCCCACCCGCAGTCAGGACATTGGGCCGAGATGAAATGAACTGCCCAGTCCCTTTTCCTGTCCGGTCTGGAGAAATTATCCGTGTCACGTGCATCAAGTCTTGCAATAGGCCTGTTCAGAATTGCATCATAGACGGCAGACCCTTTCAGGTAGATCGGAAAGTAAATGATGCTGACCGTATCTCCTATAAATGTCCGGAGAAAATAACGACCCGGAGAGACGGCGTTCTCTGTTTCATGTATTGATGCCCCGAATCTTGGGATTGCATCTTGAAAGGATATGCGGGGACTTAAAAAAGTGGCCTTTGTCCCGGGGTCAGCGAACCTCAGTGTGAGCGCCTGGGTTCTCATGCCGAGTGATGCGGGCAAGAACGTATGGTCTGTGGCGAGAAAGCTCGTGTCCACAACCCTGTACTTTATGGCTGATGAGTCAACCTGGAAAGACATGCCCCTGAACCGCCAGTATGGAATAAAAATAATTTCTTCAACAGGGTGCGAGGTAACCGGCAGACAATACCGGTAATAATCTTCCGGGGTGATATACAGTCTGACACGACAATATTTGCACGAGAAAAGCCTGTCTGTTTCCTCAATAGTTACTGGTGCGCCGCATTGAGGGCACTGGTGTTCAACAAGGAGATTTTTCACTTCTCCTGGAGCTTTTCACCGCATTTATTGCAGAAAACGGATTCAATCAGATTTCTTGCTCCGCAATGAGGACATTTTTTGGATTGTGGTCTGATCTTAACCTTTGCACCGCACTTGAGACAGAACTGTGCGTTAGGAGGGAGGTTCTTCCCGCACTGGGAACATTGCTGGAAAACAAGGAGCTGGTGGCCGCAGAAAGGGCAGAATTTCGCGTCCGGCGGTACAGGATTCTTGCAGTCAGGACAGAGAGATTCCATGCCGGTTGTCTGCGAGCGGGAGTTTTTCACGAAATCAGTAAACATGGCGGGCATCATGAAACCAAGTCCCATACCGATGCCTGTCCCGGCCTCTCCCTGTTGCTCGGAGACCTTCTCCAATGCCATAGCTGCCTTCATCTTTATCAGACTGTTCAGGTCATCGAAGACTCCAAGGCGGCTCTTATCATCTATGGCTTTCTGCACTTCAGTGGGCGGAGTAATTGACGTGATAAACAATTCATAGAGGCCGAGTCCATAATGGCTGAAGTCCTCCTCAAGACGCTTCTTGAGCCCGTCCGAAAGTTTGTCATACTTACCGGGGAGATTGAGCAGGGAATCGAGGTTCTCTCCGAGGTGATCGTTGAAACGCGAAATGATGACACGACTTAAGAAGTCTTCAATATCCTCGGTAGTAAATATTCCCTGTGTGCCTACAAGATTATTAATAAACAGCACAGGCTGGAGTACTCTAATGTTAAAAATACCGAATGCCCTGAGCCGGATGAGACCCAGTTCGGAATCCTTAAAGGCCACAGGGTGTTTTGTCCCCCACTTCAGATTGGGAAAGACCTTCATATTAACGAAATATACTTCAGCCCTCAGCGGACTTTTCATGCCCCACGGGATACTGAGCACCTTGGTCAGGACGGGGATGTTGGCTGTTTTTAATGTGTGGCGGCCAGGACCAATGGCATCGTATGCCTTACCCAGATAGAAGAAGACAGCGGCCTGGTTTTCCCGGACAATCAGTTGCGCTCCCAGCTTGATTTCACCTGACCCCTGTTCAGGAATCCTGTGTATGATCTCTTGCCCGGTTTTATCAAACCATTCGATTACTTCAAGGAAGACAGCATTGTCGGATAACATTTTTTCTTTCCTCCAATTTGTTTTGCAGAAAGATATGAGAAAGAGTTATGTATTAATTCTATCCAAAATCATAACGAAAGACAATATATACACACGAAAAGAGGGAGGATGGTACCCTCCCTCTTCTTTGCTCTTCCTTAATTTGAAAATCAAATAATTATTTTAGAACATTACCCCTATTTGTCCGCCAAGCCTCCAGTTGTTGGGGCTGAATTTAGATCCTTCTTTGTCGAAATCCTGGGCTAACTGATATTTTCCACTAATGCCCAGAAAGAACTGATCTATTGTGTAATTTAGATCCATGAAGAATTGTCCACCAAACATCCAATCATCAAGACTGTCGCCAGCCATTTCAAATTTGCCATAGTTATAAGAGAGACCGGCGCCAATATCAAAGACCAGGCTCTGGGCGGCAACTACTGCATATTTCAGATTTAGTTCTATGGGAATATATGTCAGTTCAGTATCGAAACCCATATAATTCCCATCAGGATTCGTATAGCCTGCTTCCAATCCGAGGTAGAGGTTTTGTGAGACCAGTCCATAACCCTCAAGTCCTATATAGAACCCTGAATCAACGTCAACATCCTCTAAATCACTATCAGTAAAATTAATCCAATCCAGTTTCACTGCTAAGTTTCCTTCTCCGAGAGGGGCTTTTTCATCTGCATATACAGTTGAAGATGTACATACAAAAGCTACAATGAGTAACATAAAAAGAAATTTTTTCATATTCTTTCTCCTTTATGGATATTTTTGAAACATGCTTTAAGATAATAAATTTTAATAAATATCCCCCCTCTCGCAAACATGGAACAGGTTCTTCTTTCCCCTGTGAATATATAAAGCACAAAATGATTCGCTTGTCAATAAAATTATCTATCATAATGCTTCATGCATCCCTGACTACTCTCATATCAGGGAATGAGATGAGGAAGTTTCTTGACATTACCTGTGAGGGCTAATAATATTATTGATATCAGAAAATGAAAAAAAATTCTATGAACGATAAGAGCAGAGCCGGCAGACAATGACCTTGAGAAAAAAGACCGTGCTTGTTGCAGATGATAGCGAAACCTTCGTCATGTATTTAAGTCTTCTTTTAAAAAGACTGGGGTTCGATGTAATACCTGCTGAAAATGGACTGGAGGCATTAAAGCTTATTAAGGTAACGGAACCAAACCTCGTTATGCTCGATATCAATATGCCTGTTATGGATGGCATAACAGCATTGCGTTACTTAAAGGGAGATAAAAGCACAACAGAAATTCCGGTGATTATGGTGACCACAGATGCTCGAAGTGAGACGATTGAAGAATGCAAACGACTGGGATGCTCAGGGTATATTACGAAACCGGTGAATATTATAAATATACACGGTGTCTTGCAGGAGAATCTCTATTCACCAATGGGTTTCAGGAGGAGACACATAAGAGCTACGTATACAGATAAGGTATCTGTCTCATATAATGGCATGACATACGAACTCTATGCCGGCACCCTTTCCGAGGGCGGGATATATGTTACCAAAAAGGATGCTTTCCCGATAGGATCAGAAGTAACAGTAACGCTTTATTTGGAAGGTGGGAAAGGGCTTTGCATAGATGCATCTGTAATCTATATAAAAGGCGTTTACGGTGATTTATTTAAAAAACCACCTGGCATGGCCCTTGAGTTCAAGAACCTTACCACTGAACAATCGGAAATTTTGAGGAATCTTGTAAAGAAATTGCTGACAGATGATATTATTGACTCTCAGGAAGAGATAGTCATCGAAGAATAGGCCGAAGCCCTCACCATAAAGTTTTTAACTTTCTTTAGACAAGCAGTACATTAACCCGAAAAATGCAATTGATTATTTAACTGGGCAAAGTCGCCTTTAAAGCTAGGTATGAAGGCTTAAAAAACCCTGCAAACAAGCAAAATATTATTATTTTACAAAGAGTTATGAATTTATCTTGAATTTTTCTGTGAAATTTAGTTTTATTAATATATAGACCGCAGAGAAGGGGCTGGAGAAGTTCTTCCCCGGCCAAAAGAATAAAGAATTTAGGTATCTGGAATGGAGGGAGCTTATTTCTTTTTCTTCTTTGCGGTCTTTTCTATTTAAAAGTGCCCTTTAACCCGGATTATGACGCGTGAATAGCAAGAGGTAGGCTTTCCCATGCCATGAACCACTTAGATGAACCCATAGTCTCCGTCACGAGCGCTTTCGGGATCGGGACAGGTGGATTTGTTCCAGTCAATAGACCCGGTGTTTATCTTTTCGGTAACGATTACAAGAATTGGTGGCGGTGCAGGGATTTGAACCCCGGACACTGCGGATATGAGCCGCATGCTCTGACCACCTGAGCTACACCGCCGATTAAGGATAAAGGGTGAACAATGAAATGTTACGAAACAAAAAATTATAACAGAAAAAAAGCTATTAGTGAAAGAGCTCAAATCTTCTTGTACGGATGTTGATAAGCATCCCTAATGCCACGAAATTGGAAAGGAGCGCGGTTCCACCGTAGCTCATGAATGGTAAGGGGATTCCTACGACCGGCATGATACCCAGAGTCATACCGATATTGATAAAAAAATACATGAAGAACATGAAGGTAATCCCTGAAGCTAAGAGTCTGCCGAAGTCATCCTTGGCCTTTTCTATGGTATCAAAACCTCTTAATATAAGAACAAAATATAAAAATAAAAGCACGAGACTGCCGATAAACCCCCATTCTTCTGCAAAGACAGCGAAAATAAAGTCAGTGTGTTTTTCAGGAAGGAACCTGAAAGGTCCCTGTGTGCCTTGCAGGTATCCCTTGCCGATAAATTTACCCGAGCCAATAGTAATCTTGGACTGATTGAGATGATATCCTATCCCTGCCGGGTCTGTTTCAGGTTCTATAAACGCAACAATCCTGCTTTTCTGATAGTCTTCGAGACCCTCCCAGAAAATATTGCCTAAAAAAGGCAGCGATACTAATCCTATAATGATCAGGATTATCGCGACCCGTTTCTGGATCCCCTTTGTCAATGCAAGAAAGACAAAGATAGCAAGAACTATCAACGATGTTCCGAGGTCAGGCTGTTTGATGAGAAGGAGGAAAGGGAAAAAGACGATTAACAGAAATATTCTAAACAGATGAGAGGTGTTGAGAGAGTTCTTCAAAGTGCTGAGTTGCTGGGCGAGCATTATTAAGTACACAAGTTTAAAGAATTCTGAAGGTTGGAATGAAATGGGCCCAAAGCTCAGCCACCTCGTTGCACCAAGGCCTGTCTTCCCGAAGATTAATACAGATAATAGAAATATGATGCCTATAATATAGAGATGGAGAGCATGTCTGCTCAGCCAGATATAATCAAAGCTGACAACAAGAAAGAGGGCAATGATGCCGAGAACAAGCCAATAGAACTGTTTCATGTAAAACCCGGGATGTGCTTCTGCTCCAACAGGACGCGTTGCGCTATATATTGTCATGATACCGATAAGAGAGATCAGGATTGAAACCGAAAACATTATCCAGTCAAAATTTTTAATGAGTCTGCGGTCCATTCGTAACATTTTTTAATTTACCAGAAAAAAGACAGGTTAAGGTATATGTATAAAAAAGAAGCATATAGTACCCAAATCCGGCGATAAGAAATGTCATTGCGAGTGCAACGAAGCAATCTCGCCGTTTCCGGTGAGATTGCCACGCACCTTTCAGGTGCTCGCAATGACGGTGATATCATGGGCTTACCTTTGCCTGTGCTTTTGTCTTTTTCTATGGCGGACATTTGGCACATACCGATGTAAAAAGTGCCGTGGAGAGATACCGGTCTCCTCTATCAGGTAAAATAACGACGATCACGCCTTCCTGTAGTTCGCTCGATTTCCTGAGGGCTACATGCATTGCTGCACCACTGGACATTCCTGCGAAGATACCTTCTTTTACTGCAAGCATTCTAGTCGTGTCAAATGCTTCGTCATCATTGACAGAGATGCGTTCGTCGAGTTTTTGGGGGTCGAATATTTTTGGAGCAATACACTCTGACATGTTTTTAAGGCCTTGTATCCGGTGACCTGCAACAGGTTCGACTCCTATGATTTTGATATTTTCATTATACTCTTTAAGCCGTTTCCCGGTACCCATGAGTGTGCCTGTTGTTCCCATTCCGGCTATAAAATGACTTATTTTTCCATCCGTCTGCTCGATGATTTCCTTCCCGGTTGTTTCATAGTGTGCCGTGACATTTGCCTCATTATCAAACTGGTTTGGCATGAAATATCTATCAGGGTCCTCGGAAAGTATTTTATGCGCCAAGCGGATTGCGCCGTCAGTGCCTTCTTCTGAAGGGCTTAATATGAGTTCTGCTCCAAATGCTTCCAGTATGCGCCTTCTTTCAATGCTGACGCACGCAGGCATTGTAAGCTTTACTCTGTATTTCTTTGCTGATGCGACCATGGCCAGTCCTATACCGGTGTTCCCGGATGTTGCTTCGAGAATGATTTTGTCTCTCGTGAGATCCCCGTTTCTTTCCGCAGCTTTAATCATAAAGAGGGCAATGCGGTCTTTTACAGAACCGCTCGGGTTATTGCCTTCGAGTTTTGCGAAGAGCTTGACCCCCGGATTAGGGTTAATGTTCTCTATGCTTGCAATTTGAGTATTTCCAATACAATCCAATATTCCCATAGTTCAATTATAAATTATAAGTTCACCTGTCGGTCAAGTGACCATAAGAGACGGACATTATGAAGACATGTAAGTGATTCACATATCAGGTTGAGGAGAATCGACTGTTCCATTGTTGTCTTGGGATTTGATGTATGCCTCTATGGCCCTTTTTGCAATAGGCGCTGCGGCCGCACCGCCATGGCCGCCGTGCTCAACAAAGACAGCGAGTGCTATCCGGGGTTTTTCAGCGGGTGCAAAGGCAACAAACCATGCGTGGTCTCTGAATTTTTCGGGAAGCTGTGCTGAGTCCTTCCTTATTCCTACAATTTGGGCTGTCCCTGTCTTTCCACCTATCGTCGCGAGCTGGGATCTCGCTGCCCAGCCGGTTCCCCCTGTATCCTGAACAACACCGTAGAGCGCCTTTTTTATGATCTCAAGCGTTTCTTGGTTCAAGTTTGCATTACGAATTATGACAGGTTCGGCATCTTTACAAAGTACAGGTTTATATTGGGTCCCCCCATTCACAATAGTGCTTGTCATGACCGCCATTTGAATCGGGGTTGTTGTAACATATCCTTGTCCTATTGCGGTTATAAGCGTTTCTCCGGGAAACCATGGGAGCTTTTTATGCTCACGTTTCCATTTTGTATTCGGGATCAAACCCTCTCGTTCTCTAACAAGTCCGATGCCGGTTTCCTTTCCGAGGCCAAGGCGTATTGCATAGTTATGAATTCTATCAACACCGAGACGTCTTCCGACTTCATAGAAATATGTATCGCATGACTCGACGATTGCCCTGTGCAAGGATACGACACCGTGCCCTCCTTTCCGCCAGCATCCAAAAAACCGCCCACCATACTGAAGACCTCCCTTGCAATTGACTTTTGTATCCGGGGTAATCACTCCTTCCTCAAGTCCGGCTATTGCAGTAACAATCTTGAACGTAGAGCCAGGGGCGTATTGGCTTTGCATGGTTCTGTTAAGTATAGGCTTTCTCTTATCCTGAGTAAGCTTCAGCCATTCTTCATACGTTATTCCTCTCGTAAACAAATTGGGATCAAAGGAAGGTTTGCTTATCAGACCCAATATTTCACCGTTGGCAGGGTTTATTGCAACGAGTGCACCGGTCTTTTCATCAAAGGCCTTCTCAGCCTCTTGCTGTAGATTGATGTCTATACTCAATGTGACATCCTCCCCCTTTACCGGTTGCTGTCCCTTCAAGAGTCTTACCTCCCTGCCGAGGGCGTTGACTTCAGTTACCGCTGTGCCGGGCATGCCTCTCAGTGAACTATCGAATAATTTCTCCACTCCCCATTGTCCGATAAATGCATCTCGCGGCACCTCTTGAAATGAAGGATCTTTCGCCTGGGCAGGTGTGAGTTTTCCGAGATAACCGATGAGATGCGCTCCAATTTCACCATACATATATTCCCTCGTTACTTCTACTTCGATGATGAGACCGGGGAAGTCAGACCGTCTCGACTCAATATATGTAACCTCATCAAAAGATAACCCCTCCTTTAATCGAATAGGTGCAAGGGGGCTCACGGCGTTTTTATTTATACTGTCCCGTATCTCATCAACGGGCATCTTAAGAATCCCTGACAATGATTGAAGGGCATGTGAATCGAATTCATCCGGCATTACCGAAGCATAGAAATAAGGAAAATTCTTCACGAGAGGAATACCATTCCGGTCGAAGATAATTCCCCGCGGTGCCGGTGTAGCGATAATGTGTAATCTGTTCGTTTCGGAGAGTTCCCTGTATTGGTTCCCCTGTAGAATCTGTAACTGCCATAGCCGCACTAACAGGATGAAGCATGCTATGATGAAAATATAGGCAAAGAGCGATAGTTTTTCTGACTTCTCGTCCGGTTTCATGGAATATTCATACAGGATGTTTTCATGAAGCGTCTTTTGGTTTCAAAAAAATGCCTGCGGAGGCATTAACAATCGACTGAATCGTAATAATAAATAGAGCAGAACCTAAATTCACTGGTATTTTATCAAATGCACTTCTCAACATAAAGACAAGAGAGCTGTCGAGAAATGTAAGAGAGAAAATATTGATTACCCCCAGCAGAGGAGTCCAGATGAATAACCTGCTGCATAGTGAAGAGGAAAGATAGCCAATAAGGCCTTTACTGAGGACGTTCGGGCCAAGGAGGACTCCTGAAAGGCTGTCTTCAATAAGTCCGATGAAAGCCCCGAAAAACATTCCAGGCGTCTCCCCTTTCTTCAATCCCATGTAGCAAACCAAGATAACGGTGAGATTGAGTTTGATATGCATGAAGGAGATGCTTCCCTGTACGAGGAATGCCAGGAGAATAATAGTTGCCCATATGACATAGATCATTTTCTTTGTATGATCACTACCTCCTCGGTCTTTTCAGTATCTTCAAACGGTAGTACCTCGATATCGTGGAAAAGACCGGTCCCTTTTTTATCGACTTTCGATATATAGCCTACCGGAATTCCCTCTGGAAAAAGTGTATCTAGTCCTGAGGTCATTACTACATCGCTATTTTCTATACGTTCTTCGTATGGAATATATTTGAGCTTGCATTTCTTAAACCCTGTACCGGAGAGTACCCCCTCGGCCCTGCTTTTTTGAAGCCGTGCTGCTGAAGAAAAATTTATATCTGTAATAAGGAGGAGGGAAGAGTAAGAACCGGATACTTTTGAAATCTTGCCGACTAATCCCCGAGAGGTGATCGCTGTCATATCTTTTTCGACACCATCGGAGGAGCCTTTGTCAATGGTCACTATGCTTGACCATTGATCTGTACTTTTTGCGATGATCTGTGCAGTTGTGACATAACGAGGTTCTGTTTCCTTTAATGAAAGCAGTTTCTTGAGTCTTTTATTCTCAAGAAAAGCTTCGTGATATCTCTGTTGCTCTGCGCGGAGACGCGCGATATCTGCCCGCAGTTTTTTATTTTCTTCTTCCCTAATGAGCATCCTCTTAAATGGAAATGTTAACGAGTTTTTTACAGAGTGTTTTACCCCGTGTAATTTACTGAATATATTATTAATGAAATTCAGCGGCTGAAAGTGTGCCCTGTTACTCTGGTACGTGATAAAGATGAGGGAAATTATAATGAAAAGGAAAAGAAGGAGCCTTTTTATGGGCATTATACGCTTAAAGTCAGTTTCTTAAGGAGGTCTATCTCGTCGAGCATCTTCCCGACTCCGCGGACAACGGCAGTTATGGGGTCCTCCGCGACTATGACAGGAAGGCCGGTCTCCTCTCTTATTAATAAGTCAAGGCCCTTCAGAAGTGCTCCGCCTCCTGCAAGGACAATTCCCCTGTCAACGATATCAGCAGCGAGTTCGGGGGGTGTGTTTTCCAGAATGACCTTGATGGTATCGAGTATCGTGTTAACCGGTTCTTGCAGGGCTTCGCGAATTTCGTCCTCGTTGATCGAAAGGGTTTTCGGTATGCCTGAAATAAGATCTCTTCCTTTGATCTCCATAACATGCTGCTCACTGCTGTCAGTCTTGTATGCGGAGCCTATATTTATCTTTATCTGTTCTGTCGTTGTATCTCCAATCATAAGGTTGTATCTCCGCTTGATATAAGCCATGATTGCCTCGTCCATCTTGTCACCACCCACTCGTACGGCCTTGCTATAAACGACCCCGTCAAGGGATATAACAGCAACATCTGTTGTGCCTCCGCCGATATCAACGATCATATTACCGGAAGGTTCACCGACCGGAAGCCCGACGCCAACTGCAGCGGCCACCGGCTCTCCGATAAGGTAGACCTCTCTTGCCCCGGATACCTGGGCAGCATCTTTTACTGCTCGCTGTTCAACCTGCGTAATGCCGGAAGGTACACCGATGATTATCCTTGGAGAAACAAAGCTGCTTCTTTTGTGCACTTTTTTGATAAAGTATTTGAGCATTTCTCCGGTGGCGTCAAAATCAGCTATGACACCGTCTTTCATAGGTCTTATGGCGGTAATATTTGCCGGAGTCTTCCCGATCATTCTCTTGGCTTCTGTCCCGACCGCTATTGGTTTTTTATCATCTTTTCTTATGACTACAACAGAAGGTTCGTTGCAGACAATTCCCTTTCCTTTAATATAAACGAGTGTGTTTGCTGTACCGAGGTCTATTGCGAGATCATTTGAAAACAATCCGAGGAATTTGTTTAAAAACATTATGCCTCCTGCTCAGCGAGTGAATTTTCTATGACGATGGTTTTGGCCAACTCATCACCAATACGCATTCCCTTACTACTTCCTAACAACATGATAAACTCTAAAGCAGCAACAATTGCAAGTGCCATCCATCCAAACCAGGGTATCTTAATAAACAGGAGCCCGATCCCGAGAGTGCTGTTTCTGAGTATGGAACTCCTGAATGTACAAGGTGCTTGTGTGTCTGATGAAACAACTCTGAGCCCCAGGAGTTTTTTCCCCAGGCTCCTCCCGTGAAAGAAACCGTCACCGATTAAAAGATACGTAAGCCCTGCGAAAAAGCCGGCCTTCGGTACAAAATCATTCTCTATAGCAGCAAAAATGATAATGAAGTCAAGGAATTTGGCGACAGTTCTGAGAAGCAAACCTGCAACCTTGTCTTCTTCGGACATTTTATATTATAGCAAAATGTTATAAAAATATTTTCAAAGAAAGGGGTCGTTTATTGTGTTTCCGAAAGGTATTGTGCTATAAAAGTCGTCGGAAACAAGAAACCCGGCAAACATGATTAATCCGAAAAGCTGAAGAAACCCGATATGTTCTGTAAACGCACGAAACACGAGAAACTCAATGAAAGAGATTGTACTGGCCACAAGGAATAAAAAAAAGATAGAGGAGCTGAAGAGGATTACGAAGGATATTGGCATCGAACTTCTTACCCTCAATGATTTCCCGGGATGTCCTGAGGTAGCAGAGGATGGTATTACGTTTGAAGAAAATGCAGCGAAGAAGGCACGAGCTGTTGCAGCATATACAGGTAAGGCAGCTCTCGCCGATGATTCAGGCCTTGAGGTCTTCGCGTTAAACGGGGCTCCGGGAGTTCAGTCAGCAAGATTTGCAGGGAGAGATGCTGATGATGAAAAAAATATCAAAAAATTACTGTCTGAAATGCGATCAGTGAGTAAGGACAAGAGAGGTGCACGGTTTGTATGCTGTATAG
>Ga0209270_1002281_pt1 | contig 21091 bp, 22 predicted proteins | sample MTBAKSrepl1MetaG_FD_187456 | JGI IMG/M metagenome (GOLD analysis project Ga0209270, IMG submission 187456) | Enrichment culture microbial communities from Arthur Kill intertidal strait, New Jersey, USA, that are MTBE-degrading - MTBE-AKS1... | ecosystem: Environmental > Aquatic > Marine >...
TAAGTGTTGATACCTGCAGAACTGTCAGGTTTTCATGTTTTGTCTTTATTGACATAATTCTCCTGGTCTATTAAATTGTAAATTTTTTTCAGAGATGCCTGGAGGGTAATGATCAGGTATGACTGAAGGGTAAGATTTATTAAACAACATATTTTATTACAAAAATGTGGCAAATTGCAACTATATCCTTGAAACCAGCAATAATATGTTAATTGTACATTAAGGAAGGCAGCAACTCGCACAAGGGTGGTAACGACTGGGAGTATAGATTCTAAAAAAATTAGGGGACGTTCTTTACTAATTGAACTTATTATTTTGTCTATTAAGCATGTTATATATTGCTGACGTTGTTACCCCTAAATTCCGGGCAGCCTCGGCAAGTGTGATTCCAAAATTTTCAATAAGGATATGGGCTGCCTGCTCACGAGCCAAGCCTGTAGAGGAATTCCTTCCTATCTCTTGTGTCATTGACTATCCTGCGTTTCTCTATGCCCCGTATGATTACATGATGCAGTGTTCCCGGTGCATCCAGACGTGCCTGACGCGGCATCCCTGATTTTGAAAAAGTTTACCCCCGTTAGTTCAATTAGTAAAGAACGTCCCCTAGAACCCTACTTGCTCCAAATATTGAAGATTTATGTTTAAATCGTGAATCCTCCTCCAATTTATGCTGCTTTCCATTCCATAGAGAGTTTCTTGCCTGATGCAGCACAGTCACGCAGGTACAGATTGATCAGGGTCTGATATGGAATTCCTGCCTCTTTGGCAAGCTTTTTAAAATATTCCACTGTCCCCTCATCAAGACGAATGGTTACCTGTTTCTTAAGTTGACTTGCATAGGGATTTTTCTTCGCTTTCAAAAAATCATATTCTTTCCTCATTATGACCACCTTTCCCAGTATTGCTTCTGCTCCGAGCGCTTTGCTTTACGGGCAGAAATTATTCTTATTACTGATTCCTTTCTGCGATAACAATGACAGATGACCAAGACCCTGAGTCTAGCACTTAATCCGAGCAAGATAAATCGCTCCTCGTCGTCTGAATGATCAGGATCATGAATCAGTAAAGCATTCTCGTCAGAAAATACTGTTTGGGCGTCTTCAAAACTAACGCCATGTTTCTTCTTGTTTAAGGTATTCTTCTTTTTATCCCAATCAAACAATATTGCTGACATAATTACATTGTAATTATAGCTGACTTTTTTGTCAAGAATTGATATAGGAGAATTAGGTTTGAATCTTCAGCATTTTGGTCATAAGTAAAGCGTATAGTGGATTTCACTCTCTTGTTCAAATGCAAAGCAACATAGGGAAAAGATTTTCAAATGTTTAATATCAAAAGAAGGGTTGCATCCTGCAAAGACGCCAAGTAACGTTTATTTTAGGAAGGCATTCTCGCTTTTCTGGCCTGTTAGGAACGGCTACCATCTTTCGCCCTGAAGGAAACATCCCTTTTTTCTCAAGAGCACCTACACATGAACGTTTTTCGGCTAAGCTCAAGAATAAATATTCTGAGGAGAATTGATTAATGCTGGGCATCAGAGTCCGTAGCTGTCATTGCGAGCAGAGCGAAGCAATCTCTTTTTTACAGGTCCCTGTATAAGTCCTTCCACTGATGATTCATCCCTTCGATTAATCCCACCTTCTTCTGTCTGGAGCAGGCCTTTATCTGCTTTTCTCTTGCAATGGCAGATTCGGCATCCCTCAGTATTTCGTAATAGACAAGTTTTGTGCTATGGTATTTTTCCGTAAATCCCTCGATCATTTTCTCTTTATGCTCATATACTCGTTTTCGTAAGTCGCTGGTAACTCCGGGGTAGAGCACAGTATTGAACTTATTGCTCATGATATATACATAAAATTGCCGATCTATGGATATATCATTAAAAAATAAAAAATGAGATTGCTTCTCCCGAAACAAGTTCGGGATCGCAATGACGAGCACCTGCATATATTGCAGGGCTTCACCTTTGATTATGGCTTGTACTTATCATAAGTATATCAAGATCGAAAGTCGTTTCTTTCAGGAAGGAAATTTCAAAGCCTCAAATCCTTTTGGCAATCTTTCTATAAACGTCTTTTCGGTTAATAATAGCGAGTATCCACACTTCATTCCCCGCAACTTTGTAGACTACTCTGTAATCGCCGACTCTCAGTTTCCAGTATCCCTTGAGAGTTTTTCTGAGCGGCTCTCCATATTGATCGGGGGATATTGAAAGGCGCTCTTCTATCGCTTTCTTGATACGTTTTTTTAGAGTTTCATTAAGTTTGGGAATGTCAACGTCTCGAACGTCTGGGTGGTATCTCAGCTCAAAGGTCAACTCTACCATGCCTCATCATGTTTAAGTGAATTTTTCCTGTTGAAAGATTTTTCTCTGGTTTCGGCCAGTTTAGAAAGACTGATATCCTCCTCAATTTCCAGTGCTTCCTTCACAAGGTCACGTACCTTTAAAGACAAGGAAACACCGTCCCGTTCGGCAAGGCGCTCGACATTGTTATATAAGGGTTTTTCAAGAACTACGTTGATTCTGGGATTTTTAGTTGGCATAGAGTTCACCTCCTTTGTGTTTCACTTATGATACACCATATTAGTCTTTTTTTCAATTAGTCGTACTCGTAATGTTTTGGCCGATAATGATTATCAATTATACTCAACACAAGTATGTGAGGGTTCAAAGCCGTTTACTATAGGAAGTTATCCGCCCTGAGTATTTTAAAAGGCAGTCTTGACTGATCGAAAAGGCAATTGGTCATGAAATGTTTGAATGGGCAAGAAACTATTTTTAAAAAGTTCCACTATCCTCATTCCTCTGTCCACCATAGACCAAAAATAGAAGATTTTAAAAATCATTTAATGCATAATTATCCCTTTGCGTTAACTCCTCTGAAAAAAAGCATTCAATATCGATATATCAAAATTAGCCTTGATATTTTCCACCACAAATAGGATAATAATAGCATGATAGTGGTGGAAAAGGATAGGGTCATTAGCGGGATGCTTCAGGATGAATTGAAGCACTGCCAGGAGGTGCTTGACAGCCTTGAGAAAGCTGTTGCAGGGCTTCCTAAGGGCGTTATAAATGAGCGAAAGAAGCGGTATAAGGACAAGGTATATTCCTACCATTATCTCAAGTACCGTGAAGGTGAGAAAGTCTTCAACAAGCATATTGTAAAAAAGGAATTACAGGATATATTGAAAAAACTTGAACAGAGAAAAAAATATGATAAGGAAATACAGTCCTACAAGAGGAAGATTGCCTATCTGAACAAAATTATACTTGTTGGGAAAAGAGGGGAGTGAGTATTTTTATTATAAATCTCGCTCCTGTGACCTACCTTGTGTACAGTGATTAGCTTTTGGTCATGATTGATATCATAGATAACTCGCCAATCGCCGATTCGCAACTTATATAATCCTTCATAGTTCTATTTGAGAGGGAGAGGTGAAATAGATTTAATATTTTGAGTAAGCCATTTGAGTTTTTTTAAAATTCTTTGAGCGACCGCCTTATCAAGCGATAAAAACGAATTCTTACCTTCATCGCTGAAGTCCAGCTTGTAATTTACCACTTAAGTCCTAATTCAGAAGCTACTTTCTCAACAGGAGTTCTTTTCTTCGATTTTATTGATCTCTTTAATGACTCCTCGACTTCAGGCCTGAGTTCCAACCCATAATCAGGGTCAACAAGTTCCTGTAGAGTTTCTCTGATTAAAGATTTAAGCTCTTTAACAGTCATGTCACTGACCTTTTTTTCCTTTACGGCTGTAGACATCTTTAACCCCTTTCAGTATTGAAGATACTCTATTTTAACTGAAATGGACAGATAGGATACAACATACCAAATATCACAATCTTTTAAGCAGCCTTTTGTATAAGCCACGTTCTAAATTCATCAATAAAGGGACGCCAATTTTCATCTTTTCATCAAATGTAGCCCCTTTTTCTTTCTGAGCATTTACCTTATATTGCCTTCTCTATATGGTATGTAGGTCGGATAAAGGAAGTGCCTGGTGTCTTCAGTCAGGGTGAAACGCTTGATGAATTAGAGACAAACATTCGGGAGGCATACAAATTGATGACGGAAGAGGAAGAGCCAGTTTGGACTTCTGTTCAACAAAAGGAAATTGAGGTCGAAGTGTGAAACGGCAGGAGTTCATCAAGGAACTTTCCGCAAAAGGATGTTATCTAAAACGGCACGGGGCAAATCATGGTATTTATATAAACAAAAAGAACGGTAAATTAACCGATTAATACCTTCAACGCACTGCGTCTGTTTGTATGTTTCAGTTTTCTCAGCGCTTTTGCTTCTATTTGCCTTACCCTTTCACGGGTAACAGAAAAGTGTCTCCCTACTTCTTCGAGAGTTTGGTCTCTATCCAGCCCTATACCAAATCTCATTCTTATAACCTCCGCTTCCCTTGGAGTCAGAGTATTAAGAACCCTCAGTATATGCTCGGTGACATTATTTCGTTCTGTATCAGAGTACGGTGTAGAACTATCCTTATCACTAACAAAATCCTCAATTGTTGAACCCTCATCTCCAATGGGAGCCTGAAGAGCTATCGGATCCTGTATCACCCTGAATATATCTTCGACTTTTTTTGTAGGAACTCCCAATCTCTCAGCAATTTCTTCTTTGCTGGGTTCTCTCCCACTCCGTGATACAAGTTCTCCGGAAGCCTTAGAAACCTTGTTATAAAATTCCATCATATGTACGGGAACTCTGATAGTCTTTGTATGATCAATTAATGCCCTTGTTGTTCCCTGTCTTATCCACCATGTTGCATAGGTGCTGAACTTGAACCCCCTTTTATAGTCGAACTTATCTATAGCCTTCATAAGACCTATATTACCTTCCTGAATGAGATCAAGAAAAGAAAGACCTCTTCCGATATAATTCTTAGCAACATTCACTACTAATCTCAGGTTACGAGTTATTAACTCATTCTTTGCTTCGTTGACAAGGATTCTTGCTTTGGTTATTCTATCCCACTTGGATTTCAATTCGTCAATCTTGACACCAACCTCTGATTCAACTTGCTTATACTCGTTCTGAACTTCTTTTGCAATAGCATTAAGTTTTATAGGGTTAATATTTTTTTTCTTTTTTCCATGTATCAATTTTTTTAGATCTTTTAAAGTCCCGTGTCTTGCAATCTTTCTGTCTGCTATTTCTATTTTTGTCATGAGATTGTAAAGTGCTATTAAACTCATTTCAATAACTTGATCTGTTTTATCTTCCTCTGCATTGTTCAGGTCATCTTCGTTTTTGCCATCTAAACTCGCTTCGATTTTCTTGTATAAAGGCAGTACTGTAACTATCCCCTTGACTATCTCTTTTCCTTCTTCCAGTCTCTTCGCGAGATCTACTTCTTCATTCCTTGTAAGTATTGAAATATTCCCCAACGAGTGAAAGTATACTTGAACAAGGTCCTCTGTTTTTTCATGCTCCTCCTCTTCTTCCTCTTCCTCTAAACCTTCTTCATCGTCAGTGCAGAGTTCCTTATTATCTATAACTTCAATCCCAAGATCTTGTAAAAGATCCATAAAGTCCGATAGTTCTCCAGGCGAAACAAACTCTGGAGGAAAGGCATCGTTTATCTCATCATAAGTAAGCGTTCCACGCCTCTTACCTAAATCTATGATCTCATCAAAAATATCCGATTCTCTCAAAGCTATCTCCTTAAAGCGATTGGTTATTTAAGCATCAGCCGGTTAGTCTCCCCTTTGTAGCTCTACTATCAAGGAAAACACTTTATTTGTCAAATTGTGCGGCAGTAAAAAGCAAGGAGACTCTATTTTGTTGATTTCTATTAAATCTTGCATTGTGAAAAAGAAACCAATAATCAATCTTTCAGGAAGTATGCGGCAAAGGGTGAGAGCCGTCGGCAGCAAGGTTGTCTGAAAAGTCTTTTGTCCCGACAAAAGTCGGGATTGAAATTAAAAGACTTTGAAGGCGACTTTGCCCCCGATTCAACAATCAATTGCATTTTTTGGGTTAATAATTAGGTAGTTTTAGACATGCAATCACAATTCCATCAGACATCGGCCGATTTAGCAATTATTCAGATAATGATGCCGATACTTTTTTCATTGTTTCCTGTAATAAGTCATTGCCTCAGGAATTAATTGCTCTATATTCCTGATTCTGGTTGCATCTGCCGGATGAGTGCTTAAGAATTCAGGAGGAGAAGCCCCCTGTTTCGCTTCTGCCATTCTCTTCCAGAAATCTACAGCTTCCCGGGGGTTATAGCCGGCCATCGCCATAAAAATCAACCCCAAGCGGTCTGCTTCAGATTCATGAAACCTGCTATAAGGCAGCATGATCCCAACTTGTGTACCTATCCCATAAGCTGCCATAAATAAATTAGCCGTCTCTTCAGGTTTTTTGGACAGTCCTTCAGCAAGCAACATCCCGCCCATTTCTGTAATGAGGCCCTGGCTCATACGTTCATCTCCATGTTTTGCAACCGCATGCGCAATCTCATGTCCCATAACAACCGCCAATCCTGTCTCATTTTTTGCTATTGGGAGAATGCCGGAATATACTGCAACCTTGCCACCAGGCATACACCATGCATTTATGCTTTTATCTGCGATGAGATTAAACTCCCATTTGTATCCCTCCAAACGGTTGGGCATATTGTGCTCAGAAAAATATTTTTCTACTGCATGCTGGATCCTTTGCCCCACCCTCTTTACCATACGAGCATCATCAGTATCCGTAATAGTGGTATTTTTTGACATGTATTCACTATAGGATTGAAAGCTCATACTGAGTATGGTCTCTGAAGGGATTAAACTGAGCTGTTGTCTGCCGGTAATTGGTACAGTTTCGCATGAAAGAAATAATAATAAAATGCTCAATAACCAAATAATTTGTTTTTTCATGATTGTTTCACCGTTCAATAAACATTACCAAATAAAATCTACCTTATTTTAACCCTTTTGTAAAGTGCGTATATGAACTAATGTGGGGTTATGAGAATGGATAACACCCAAGCAAAAGCCGGAAGAATCAATTTAAATTTCGATTTGGAAAGGTTTTTCCGCATATATGCCTGACAGTAATTGCATTTTTCGGGTTAAAAGACTTTGAAGGCGACTGTGCCTCCGGTTCAACAATCAATTGCAGTTTCCGGGTTAATAAATTGAGTTTTGGGGTTAAGACTGAACCACGGTTCAGCAGGTGGAGGGCCTTCAGCCACCGCCGGAAAATCCGGAAGGAACTCCGCTCGTTGAAGGTCCTGAATTTATTGGACAGGCACAGCTAAAAAGTGAGACTTTTTTCTTGACCTTTCCTGAGCCGCATTTTGGGCATGTTGTATCTTTCTCTGTTGTGCCTATTTTTTGAATAAGGGAAAAACTATTATTGCATGATTTACATAAGTATTCATATACAGGCATGATAAAAACCCCTCTAATTAGTATAATTTATAAATTTATTAATATATTTTGTGGTATGCGTAACATCTGTGTCAAGTTTTTAATATGTTATTTTCAGGCGTTTTATTTCCTATTGCCTTGAGAATAGCCTGAATAAATTCAGTATCGGGCACTGAGCCGGTTAAGCTGTGCTCCTCGTTTATAATGATCTTTGGTACTGTCTGGACATTGTGTTTAACGGCAATGTGGGGGAACTCTGATAGCTCAATCATGTCTGCGGTGATATATTCGTTTGCCATTGCAAAACGGTGAGACGTGCGTACAGCACGAGCACAGTAAGGTCATGTGGGGGAAATCAAGACTTGAATGTGGACCGGTTTGTCTATTTTTGACAACTCGTTTAATATTTCCTCTGGAAGACCTGCATCCCGTTTACTTATATCCATGATATCCTCGATAAGACTTGTGAATTCATAGCCTGCCGGAACACCGTAAAAGCGAATCCCGTAGTCACGGTCACCAAGAAGAGCAGTAGCAGGTATCCTATCTATGCCATATTTTTTGGCAAGTTCAGCCTCTTTCACGAAATCATATGTCTCAAGAGAGATTTTTTCTGATAAAGCCGCAACTTCTTCGAGAAGATTCCTGGTCATTTTACAGTGTTCGCATTCGAATTCCTGGGTAAAGAAGATCACCCTTACATCATTTGACAATGATTTAAAGATATCGGTCAGTTTCTTCCGGTCTTTTTCGGGGATTATTGCCATGACATACCTCTCTAAAGAATTGAATTTTTAATAAGAAAATCATAGGCTGAAAGTGCTGCCTTGGCACCATCGCCGGCAGAAATAACAATTTGCTTGTAAGGAACCGATGTCACATCACCGGCTGCATATAAACCGGGTATGCCTGTTCTGCCTACGCAGTCGACAACTACTTCGTCCAGTTCGTTCAGTTTGACAAGGTTCTTCACCGGCTCTGAGTTAGGTATAAGCCCTACCTCTATGAAGACCCCGTCACACTGAATCTTCTCTTCAGTGCCTGTTGAGCTTTTTTTTATCAGTACTGATTCGACGCTGTCTTTCCCGTCGATACGGAGGATCTTGTGATTATCCAGGAAATGCACCTTTTCATACTGTTTAACTCTCCGCTGGACAGTCTCATCGGCCTGCCATCCTGTAATAACATTCACGAGAAAAACCTCTGCGTTTACCCTCATCAAATCAAGCGCTGTTATAAAAGCTGAATTGCCTCCACCCGCTACAACAACCTTTTTATCCCTAAAGAGAGGAGCATCACAGGTAGCGCAGTAGGCTACCCCTTTCCCCAGGAATTCTCTCTCACCCGGTATGTTGAGAGGGCGGTGATGCTCTCCTGTAGCAAAAATCACCGTATGGCCTGAAAACTTCGACCTGTCTTCGAGAAGTACGTTGAATATGTTATCTTCCTTCGTTACCTCAATGACGGGTACCCCAAAATTGATTGGGATGTCAAAGCTTTTTACATGTTCTTCGAATTTCTCGATCAGATCTCTTGCCTGGATATTCTGGAATCCAAGATAGTTGTCTATTTCAGATGTCTCCTTGATGAGGCCTCCAAAATCGAGCGTTATGAGAGCGAAATTAATCACCTTCCGTGCTGCATAAACTGCTGCACTCATGGCAGCAGCCCCGCCTCCCACGATCAACATGTCATACAGAACGCCCCTGTCAGGCTTCTTCAAGGGAGAGATCGATGAAGTATCAAGTATAATGCCCGGGAATTCCATCGGTTACGTTTTAATGTTCCTTAATAATCTTATCAAGTTTTTCTTTAAATTTCCTGGGGTGTGAACCTTCCCAGTAAATTTTTCCGCATTCAGTACATTCCAGGAAGTCGTGTATGTTAAGGAATATAAATTCAGGGACGGAATCTTTTATTTTTTGTTTATCCATGACCTTCGTAAGTATACCATTACAGGCAACGCAGCGGCTCAGGGGGTTAAATTGGCTTAATTTCAGAGTATTGATTACCTCTATGAGTTGATGAAAAGAATCATCTGCCTTTATGAGGAGATAATTGTTAACCCCCCTGATTTGAATTAGACGGGTATCTCTTGTTAATATAACCCTGTCTTGTTCGCGTGCAATTCTGATAAGCCTGCTGTCTTTTATGTCCCGGAAATATAACGTGTCAAGGCCCAGGAATCTCATCCACCTCGCAAGTCTTCCAAGCATTGCATCGGCGATAAATTTATAGCGAGTGTATTCCCCGTGGTCTTGCCACGGGGTTAGCGAGCGAATAGTAATAATAAAAGATTCCTTACATTACATTAATATTCCCTGCGGCAAGACCGCAGGGAATATTCAATCTTAAATGCACCTTACTCTTCTGCAGGCGGTTCAGGGAGTTGCGGCTGAAATTCTCTTTTCACAAAGGTATTTCTATATTTGGACATACCGGTGCCGGCAGGGATTATTCTCCCCATTATCACATTCTCTTTCAGTCCCCTGAGCTCATCAAGAGACCCGCTGATAGCAGCTTCAGTAAGGACTCTTGTTGTCTCCTGGAATGATGCAGCGGACACAAAGCTGTCTGTTGTTAAGGACGCTTTTGTTATGCCAAGTAACAGCGGCCGCCCCTGTGCAGGCTTCCCGCCGGCTGCCTTTACTTTGCTGTTTTCATCCTGGAACAGCCTTCTGTCGACATTTTCGCTTATGAGGAAATCTGTATCACCAGGATCTTCTATACGAACCTTTTTCATCATCTGCCTGACTACTACCTCAATATGTTTGTCATTAATTGTAACACCCTGTAACCTGTATACCTTCTGGACTTCGTCAACGAGATATCTTTGCAGTTCCTGGGGCCCTAAAATGTCCAGTATATTATGGGGATTTACTGCTCCGTCCATAAGCGGCTCGCCGGCCCTTACCCAGTCACCTTCATGGACACTCACATGTTTTCCCTTGGGTATAAGATATTCCCGTATATTATCTCCTCCCTTGACCGTAACAACACGCATCCCTTTATGTGCGCCTTTAAACTCCACCATGCCGTCTATCTCTGTAACTATTGCCTGCTCTTTCGGTCGCCGTGCCTCAAAGAGTTCTGCAACCCTTGGGAGACCTCCGGTTATGTCCTTAGTTTTTGTAGTTTCTCTTGGAATTTTTGCAAGGATATCACCCGGGGCTACGATATTACCTCTGTCAACGAGAATATGTGCGGCAGAAGGCAAAAGGTACCGTGCAGGATTATTTGTTCCGGGGATCTTGAGTGTTGCTCTTCCATGTTCATCCTTGATCGAAACCCTCGGCCTCATATTGGCAGGATAATCGATGATCAGCTTATGTGAAAGTCCTGTTGTCTCATCAACTTCTTCCTTTACGGTAACGCCTTCAATGATGTCGCCAAGGGCTATTTTCCCACCTACTTCAGTAATAATCGGGGTTGAATAAGGATCCCATTCAACAAGTCTTTGCCCGAACGTGCATTTCTGTCCATTTTTTACCAGCAGTTTTGCCCCGTAGACGACCGAGTACTTTTCTTTTTCACGACCTTTTGAATCAACAACAGCAATACTTCCATTCCGGTTCATAACAACTAAAAGGCCTTCTCTGTTTTTTACGGTACTGATATTGATGAATTTAATGGTTCCGGCATTTTTTGCCTCGAGAACCGTCTGTTCTACCACTTTTGAAGCTGCACCGCCAATATGAAAAGTTCTCATGGTAAGCTGTGTGCCTGGCTCCCCGATAGACTGGGCTGCTATTATTCCAACTGCCTCTCCTATTTCAACAGGCTTTCCACTTGCAAGATCTCTTCCATAGCACTTGCAGCAAACCCCGAATTTAGACTGGCAGGTAAGCACAGACCGTATCTTAACCCTGTCTATCCCGGCATCTATGATTCTTTGTGTTATGTCTTCATCTATCTCGTGGTTCTTTTTGACGATAAGTTCTTTTGAAAAGGGGTCTCTGATATCCTCAACAGCTATCCTCCCGAGAATCCTCTCTTCGAGAAGTTGTATTATCTCTCCGCCTTCCACAAGAGAGGTAACGGTTATTCCATCGGTTGTACCACAGTCAGGTTCATAGATGATGACGTCCTGGGCAACATCTACAAGCCTTCTCGTAAGATAACCGGAGTTTGCGGTCTTGAGCGCTGTGTCAGCAAGTCCTTTCCGGGCACCATGAGTGGATATAAAATACTGGAGCGGGGTTAAGCCCTCTCTGAAATTTGCTGTTATAGGTGTTTCAATAATCTCACCGGAAGGTTTTGCCATGAGCCCTCTCATTCCCGCGAGCTGTCTTATCTGGGCAGTACTGCCTCGTGCACCTGAATCAGCCATCATAAAGATACTGTTAAAAGAACGCCTCTCTTTGAGTTCTTCTTCAGAAAAGGTTTTGCCGTCCTCAGCCCCGAGCTCCTTCATCATCTCGTCGGCAACTTTCTCGGTTACATTTGCCCATATGTCAATAACTTTATTGTACCGTTCACCATGTGTTATAAGCCCGTCTGAGTACTGGTTATGGACTTCGATAACTTCCTGTTCTGCAGAACGAATAAGTTCGGCTTTTTTTGAGGGGATATGCATGTCAGCCATGGATATCGATACCCCTGACTTAGTTGCATATCTGAAGCCAAGGGTCTCCAGATTATCCAGGAATACAACGGTATCACGTTTGCCGGAATTTTTGTATATATGATCAATGAGCTTGCCGAGTTCTTTTTTGGTCATGTCCTTGTTTATCATGGAGAAAGGGATGTCTTTAGGGAGTATTTCGCTGAAGATAACTCTCCCCGTGGTTGTCTCAACAAACGATCCGTCTATCCTGACTTTTATCTTTGCATGTTCTTCGAGAATGCCGGCATCATAAGAAATCCTGACGTCTTCAGGGTCAGAAAATACCTTCCCTTCACCTTTTACACCTTGTCTTTCCTTCATTAAGTAATAGATCCCCAGAACCATGTCCTGAGTCGGGACTACTATGGGCTTCCCGTTCGCAGGGGACAGGATATTATTCACCGACATCATGAGAACCCTGGCCTCTATCTGCGCTTCTATTGATAACGGAACATGAACAGCCATCTGGTCTCCGTCAAAATCTGCATTAAAAGCAGTACAGACGAGAGGGTGAAGTTTAATCGCTTTGCCTTCAACGAGAATTGGATCGAATGCCTGAATACCAAGCCGGTGCAACGTCGGCGCACGGTTAAGAAGTACCGGATGTTCTCTTATAACTTCTTCAAGGGCATCCCATACTTCAGAACTCTCCTTCTCAACAAGCTTTTTTGCAGCCTTTATGGTTGTCGCATGTCCTTTCTCTTCCAGCTTATTGAAGATGAAGGGCTTGAAGAGTTCGAGCGCCATCCTTTTGGGAAGACCGCATTGGTGGAGTTTAAGCTCGGGGCCTACAACAATAACAGACCTTCCGGAATAATCAACCCGTTTTCCCAGGAGGTTCTGTCTGAAACGGCCTTGTTTGCCCTTTATCATATCGCTCAACGACTTGAGGGGTCTCTTTGTCGTGGTCTTTAAAACCCTGCTTCTCCTCCCGTTGTCGAAGAGTGCATCAACAGCTTCCTGGAGCATCCGCTTTTCGTTCTTAATAATGACACTCGGGGCCTTAAGCTCCGACAATCTCTTCAGCCGGTTATTCCTGTTGATAACCCTTCTGTAGAGATCGTTCAGGTCAGAAGTGGCGAATCTCCCGCCTTCCAATGGCACAAGAGGCCTCAGGTCCGGAGGTAAAACGGGAATAACATCCATGATCATCCAGTCTGGTTGATTACCGGACTTTCTGAATGATTCTACAACCCGCAACCTCTTTGTAAGTTTCTTTTTTACGCCGATTGAAACAGCTTCGCTGATCCTGGTTCTGAGTTCCGTATAGAGTTCTTCAAGGTCAACCCTCCTGAGGAGCTCTCTTATAGCCTCTGCTCCCATCCCGGCTTTGAATCTTGTACCGTAGTCAGCTGTCCTTTTCTTGTATTCATCCTCATTGAGGAGTTCTTTTTCTTTGAGAGGTGTATCACCCGGATCAACAACGACATAGCTTTCAAAATAGAGGACCCTTTCAAGCTGTCGCATTGGTATATCAATGAGGGTACCGATACGGCTTGGTACGCCTTTCAGAAACCAGATATGTGCAACAGGGCTTGCGAGTTCAATATGGCCTAAACGCTCACGCCTGACCTTGGATTGTATGACCTCAACGCCACATTTATCGCATACTACGCCTCTGTGTTTCATCCTTTTATATTTTCCGCAGATACATTCCCAGTCCTTGATCGGACCGAAAATTTTGGCACAGAAAAGGCCGTCTCTTTCAGGCTTGAAAGTCCGGTAGTTTATTGTTTCCGGCTTTTTTACCTCACCATAAGACCATTCCCTGATCTTTTCCGGTGAAGCAAGCCGGATTCTCACTGCTTCAAAATCAGTTGGATCCTTTGGCCTTTGAAAAATAGAATATATATCTTCTGCCAAATTATTCCCCCTTACCTTTTTTCTCCAGAAGTTCTACGTCGAGTCCGAGACTCTGGAGTTCTTTTATTAATACATGGAAAGATTCCGGAACGCCCGGCTCAAGTGTTGCATCCCCTTTCACTATTGCTTCATACATGCGTGCCCTGCCGGTAACATCGTCACTTTTTACCGTTAAGAATTCCTGAAGCGTATAAGCAGATCCATAAGCTTCGAGCGCCCACACCTCCATCTCACCAAGTCTTTGCCCTCCGAACTGTGCCTTCCCTCCGAGAGGTTGCTGTGTTACAAGAGAATAGGGGCCTATGGACCTGGCGTGGATTTTATCATCAACAAGATGGTGGAGCTTCATCATATACATATAGCCGACAGTTACCGGTGTATCGTATTGTTCTCCTGTTTTGCCGTCGTGGAGTATTGACTGACCGGTTGAGGGCAGGCCGGCCTTCTTGAGAAGGGTCTTGATTTCTGCTTCTTTTGCTCCCTCGAATACCGGGGTAGCGATAAAAATACCGAGGGCCTTAGCCGCCCAGCCGAGATGTGTCTCCAGTATCTGTCCGACGTTCATTCGTGAAGGAACTCCAAGAGGATTCAGAACAAGGTCGACAGGAGTTCCATCCGGAAGATAAGGCATGTCTTCTTCGGGCAGGACCATTGCAATGACACCTTTGTTCCCGTGGCGTCCTGCCATTTTGTCGCCTATCTGAACTTTCCGCTTCATGGCAATATAAACCTTGACTATCTTATTGACACTGGGAGGCAGTTCATCGCCCCTCCTTTTTTTATCAATCATGTCATCATACTGTGATTCAAGTTCCCGGATGTAGCGATTAACTTCATTGTTTATCGAATCTATTTTCTCGCGGACAGCGGCGGCGTCGATCCTGATTCGTATCAGATGATCATTCTTTATTCTCTCAAGATGATTTTCTGTAAGCTTCTTTTTCTTCGGACAGATGATTTCTTTTGTTTTGGAATCCTTAACATCATCCACAACCGTTTGCCCGACAAGGAGTTCCCTTAACTTTCTGAATTTTTCGTCTTTTATTATTCTTAATTCCTCCTGAAGATCTCTCTGGAGTCTCAGGATATCTTCTTCCTCTATGCTCTTTGCTCTTTCGTCTTTTTGTGTCCCTTTTCTCGAAAAGATCCTTACATCGACTACAGTCCCCTCTATTCCGGGTGGGACATAGAGACAGCTCTCTTTTACATCCTCTGCCTTTTCTCCAAAAATAGCTCGCAGGAGTTTTTCTTCCGGCGTTAACTGAGTTTCTCCCTTGGGGGTAACCTTGCCTACAAGGATATTGCCCGGCATAACCTCAGCCCCTATTCTGATAATGCCGCTTTCGTCAAGATCCTTTAATGCTTCTTCTCCGACGTTCGGGATATCCCGGGTAATTTCCTCCGGTCCTAACTTTGTTTCCCGTGCTTCAACATTAAATTCTTCAATATGTAATGAGGTAAAAACATCTTCCTTTACAAGCCGTTCACTGATGAGGATTGCGTCTTCAAAATTATATCCCCCCCACGGCATAAACGCAGCAAGGATATTCCTGCCGAGTGCCAATTCTCCCTGGTCAGTAGAAGTTCCGTCTGCCAGGATATCGCCCTCTTTCAGGACATCACCGACATCAACTATTACCCTCTGCGTAATGCATGTTGCCTGGTTCGATCTCCTGAACTTGATGAGATTATAGATGTCCACGCCTCCGCCGTCTTCTGTACACCGCACAACAATTCTTGAGGCATCAACACTCTCGACCACTCCTCCCCGTCTTGCAATTTCAAGAGCTCCGGAATCCCGCGCCGCAACACGCTCCATGCCGGTGCCTACAAGTGGTGCTTCAGGTTGCAAAAGCGGAACTGCCTGCCTCTGCATATTTGATCCCATAAGAGCCCTGTTAGCGTCATCATTTTCAAGAAATGGAATAAGCGATGCGGAAACCCCTACTATTTGTTTTGGTGAAACATCCATATATTGTACTTCCTGGGGAGATACCATTTTAAAATCTCCACCGACTCTGGCAGAAACTGTTTCTCCTATTATTTTTCCTTGTTCGTCCATGGGGGTGGTTGCTTCAGCAATGATAAAATTTTCTCCCTCTATAGCAGTAAAGTACTCGATATCATTTGTTGCTTTACCATTAACGACCTTCCTGTACGGTACGACGATAAAGCCAAAATCATTTATCGTAGCATACGTTGCAAGAGATGTTATCAAACCAATGTTCGGTCCCTCAGGCGTCTCGATCGGGCAAATTCTTCCGTAATGTGTAGGATGTACGTCTCTAACCTCAAAGCCTGCCCTTTCCCGTGTAAGGCCACCTGGACCAAGAGCAGATAGTCTTCTTTTATGGGTAATCTCCGACAAAGGATTCGTTTGATCCATGAACTGGCTGAGCTGACTTGAACCGAAAAATTCTTTGATAGCAGCCATGACAGGTTTTGCATTGATTAAATCGTGGGGCATAGCTGTTTCAAGGTCTGTCAGTGTCATCTTCTCTTTAATTGTTCGTTCCATTCTGACAAGACCGATTCTGAACTGGTTCTCCAGCAATTCTCCAACCCTTCTTACCCGTCTATTGCCGAGATGGTCGATGTCATCAACCTCTCCTTTGCCTGTCCTCAGGTTGAAGAGATATCTCACTATTTCTACGATGTCGGTGGCAGTCAGTACACGTGTCTCTAAAGGGGTATTGATATTGAGCCGGATATTGAGCTTCAGTCGTCCGACCGGGGAAAGGTCATATCTTTTAGGATCGAAAAATAAACCATTAAAGAGGTCCTTTGCAGTGGCTAAGGTTGGTGGCTCCCCGGGTCTTAATTTCTTGTATATCTCCAGAAAGGCCTCTTCCTGTGTTTTAACCCGGTCGGTCAACAGGGTGTCTCTGAGTGAAGAAAGGTAATGGACATTATCGATAAAAAGGAGATTGAGTGTTGTTATCTTTGCCGCAAGTATTTTATTAAGGGCCACTTCTGTAATTGCCTCATTCCCTTCGAGTATCACCTCTCCGGTCGAAGGATCAATAATGTCTTTCAGGGTAATCCTGCCGATGATCTCTTCCTTACCGAAAGGAATTGTTTGAACCCCGGAGGCCTCCATCTTTTTGATCGCACTTCGGGTAATTTTACTGCCCTCCTTAACGATAAGTTCCTTCGTATCAGGTACTACAATATTGAACAGAGCCTTCATCCCGAAGAGGACGTCGCTCACCGTACGACTGATTTTTTTACCATCAATGGTGATAGTTTCAATAGGATAGAAGAGTTTGAGAAGATCTTCATTCGAGTACCCAAGAGCCTTAAGGACTATGGTCGCAGGAAGCTTACGTCTTCTGTCAATTCTGACATAAAGGATATCCTTTGAGTCAAACTCAAAATCAAGCCATGAACCGCGTGACGGAATCACCCTGGCAGAATAGAGGAGTCTTCCACTGGCGTGAGTTTTCCCCTTATCGTGACTGAAGAATACACCGGGTGAACGATGAAGCTGGCTGACAACAACACGTTCCGTCCCGTTGACAACAAATGTTCCCGTATCGGTCATTAAGGGCATCTCGCCGATATAAACGTCCTCTTCCCTTGACTCCTTTAACTGCTTTGTTCCCTTTGGTTCATATTCCCACAAATTCAGCTTTACCTTGATCTTCAGTGGTATAGCGTAGGTGATCCCTTTCTGAAGACAGTCCCGGAGAGAGAACTTCGGTTCTACGGTCGTATATCCCAGAAATTCAATAGAGGCTGTCTGATTGTAATCCATAATCGGGAATACACTTAAAAACGCTGACTGTAATCCTGAGTCTTCCCGTTTATCCGCCGGGATATCTTTCTGTAGAAATTTCTCGAAAGATCTCTTCTGTATTTCTATAAGTTTAGGGACTTCAAGGAATTGAGGAACCTTTCCAAACCACTGCCGTTTTCTGAGAACTCTAGCCATACGTCTCCTTTTTTTATTTAATTTCTACTGTGGCTCCCTGCTCTTCAAGTTTTGCTTTTACAGCGTCAGCCTCTTCTTTGGAAACGCCGGTCTTTACGGGCTTTGGAGCTCCATCAACAAGATCTTTTGCTTCTTTAAGTCCAAGTGAGGTGAGTTCTCTTACTACTTTAATAACCTGAATCTTCTTATCTCCGGCTGCAGAGAGAATGACGTCAAAGCTGGTCTTTTCCTCGACTTCCTGTGCAGGGGCTCCGGCAGGTCCTGCAGCAGCTCCTGCAGCAGCTACGGCAACCGGGGCAGCAGCTGTAACACCGTATCTCTCCTCGAACTCCCTGACAAATTTAGACATTTCAAGGATTGTCATATTGTCGATGAAATCGAAAACCTGTTCTTTTGTAACAGACATTTTAATCCTCCTTTTTGTTTAAACCAAGTTCTCTTAGCAATTTATTCTTATTCATGACTTTTTTTTGTTTTCAAAGCTTCCAATGCATAGAGAAAAGTAGACAGTGTAGCTTGAAGTGCACCGGCTAATTTGCTGAGCGGTGACTGTAGACCACCGGCGAACATGGAGAGCAGGATCTCCCGGGGTGGTATTACAGAATATGCCTTGAGATCATCCGGTACGCAGAAAGCACCTTCAATAATACCGCCGTTGACCTTGAGTTTATTGTTTTTTGCTGAATACTCGAGGACCTTCTTTAAAGCAGATATTGAATAGTCGTAGCTCAGAGCAATACCAACAGGTCCTTTAAAGGAATCCTGAGCAGTAGAGACGGGAGTTTGTGCGGATGCAATCTTTGCAAGGGTGTTCTTAACAACTTTATATTCGAAATTATGATCTCTCAGAAGTCTTCTCAATTCCGAAATCTCCGCTACAGTCATCCCGATATAATCAGTAAAAATAATAGTTTGTGCCCTATTAAAGTCATTTTTCAGATCGTTTACGACCTGTTCTTTCTTCTCCCTGTTCAGTTTACACCCCCTTTCCCAGAGATGTTATATCAATCGGTATCCCTGGTCCCATAGTTGACGAAACAGTTATTTTCTTGAGATACTTGCCTTTACTTGTAGAAGGTTTTGCCTTTTCTATTGATTCAATAGCAGCCCTGGCATTATCAAGCAGTTTTCCGGTTTCAAATGAACATTTACCGATTGGGACATGGACAATCCCTGCTTTTTCAGTTTTATATTCGATCTTCCCGGCCTTTATGTCTTTTACAGCTTTTGCAATATCGAAGGTAACGGTACCAAGTTTTGGATTAGGCATAAGTCCTCGCGGACCGAGTATTTTCCCAAGTTTTCCAACAAGGCTCATGATGTCAGGTGTTGCGACCGCTTTGTCAAAGTCAAGCCACCCCTTTGTTATTTTCTCAGCAAGATCATCTGCACCTACAAAGTCAGCACCTGCATCGAGAGCCTCTTTTTCTTTTTCTCCCTTTGCAAAAACTAAAACCCTCACTGTCTTACCGATTCCGTGAGGGAGAACGACAGTGCCCCTTACCATCTGATCAGATTTCCTTGGATCAACTCCGAGATTTAATGCCAGATCGATGGTTTCATCAAACTTCGCGTACGAAGCCTCTTTCACTTTGTTTAGTGCATCCTCAATCGCATAAGGTTTTTCCTTGTCAATTTTTTCGCAAGCAAGTTTAATCTTCTTCCCCATTTTCTACCTCTTTAATCAGTTATTTCTATCCCCATGCTTCGTGCGGTTCCCTCTATTATCTTTGCCGCTTTATCGAGAGAATATGCGTTAAGATCAGGGAGTTTTCTCTGGGCTATTTCTTTTATCTGTGCAGATGTAACCTTACCGACCTTTTCCTTATTGGGAATTCCTGAACCTTTTATTATACCGGCCGCTTTTTTAAGAAGATCAGAGGCAGGAGGTGTTTTTGTTATAAACGTAAATGACCTGTCGGCATATACAGTTAAAACTACCGGTATTATAGTGTCCCCGAGTGCCTGTGTTTTACCATTAAAAGCCTTACAAAATTCCATGATATTCACACCGTACGGGCCGAGTGCCGGTCCGACAGGAGGTGCAGGGTTTGCTTTCCCGGCAGGTATCTGGAGCTTCACTTGAGCAATGATTTCCTTTTTAGCCATAAAACCTCCCCGATTTAATAAATCCAAAATCCAAAGTCCAATCCGCACCGGGCAGACCAAAATCTTGATTCATGTTTTGGATTTTGGATTTTGGATTTATCATTTTATTAAAATTTATGCCCTCTCAACCTGGAAAAAATTGAGTTCAACAGGCGTCTGCCTTCCAAATATGCTCACCATAACGTTAAGTCTGGCATGATCCATATCAACGTCCTCAACCGAGCCGACAAAATTAGTGAACGGTCCGTCAATAATCCTGACGCTGTCACCCTTTTGGAACTGGGTCTTGACCTGCGGCACAGGACCCTTTTCTATCTGCTGGAGTATTGCAGAGATTTCTTCCTCGGACAGGGCAACAGGTTGTGTTCCACCTACGAAGCCGGTTACGCGAGGGGTACTTCTAATAAGATGCCAGGTTTCATCGTTTAATTCCATCTCAACGAGTATATAGCCGGGATAAAATTTCTTATCGCTTTCCCTCTTTTTACCACCTCTTAATTCTATAACCCTTTCAGTGGGAATAAGTATTCTTACGATCTGATCCTGCAGACCCTTTTTTTCCGTCTTTTCCTCTATGGAGAGTTTTACCTTTTCCTCAAAACCTGAATACGTATGAACTACATACCAATTCTTTTCCATATCTTTACCTGAGGGCAAGCCCTACTAATCTTGAAAGTCCAAAATCGACAATGCCAAGAAACATTGAAATAATCAAGACAACTATGATGACAACCCACGTAGAACCAATAAGTTCATCCTTTGAAGGGAATACCACCTTTTTTATCTCAATCTTTACTTCCCTGAAAAAGTCCTTAACCTTTTTTATCATGATATCCTTTACCCCGAGTTTTACCTGTTTCTGGCAGGCCAGGAGGGATTTGAACCCCCAACCCTCGGATTTGGAGTCCGACGCTCTCGCCGTTAGAGCTACTGGCCTATGCTTTTATCTCCTTATGCATGGTATGCCGCCTGCAGTTCCGACAGTATTTTTTAAGCTGAAGTTTATCAGTCGTGTTTTTCTTGTTCTTCATGCTTGAATAGTTCCTGTTCTTACATTCTGTACATTGAAACAATATTATGATTCTCATGGTTTCTACTCCAGAATCTCAGTGACAACGCCTGCACCGACCGTCTTTCCACCCTCCCTGATAGCAAACCTGAGTTCCTTCTCCATCGCTATCGGGGAGATCAGC
>Ga0209270_1002283_pt1 | contig 21065 bp, 14 predicted proteins | sample MTBAKSrepl1MetaG_FD_187456 | JGI IMG/M metagenome (GOLD analysis project Ga0209270, IMG submission 187456) | Enrichment culture microbial communities from Arthur Kill intertidal strait, New Jersey, USA, that are MTBE-degrading - MTBE-AKS1... | ecosystem: Environmental > Aquatic > Marine >...
TAGCCCGTCCAGTCATGTTCACCGGTCCAGCCGGGGAACGGCCCCCGGCCGTGGCCTTGAGGCCGAAGGGGCGTCCGGGCGGCCAGGACGTAACCGATGTTGCCCGACCGGTCGGCATAGACCAGATTCACCGCCGGCTCGGACCAGTTCAAGGCCGCTGATTTGAACTCCTCCCAATTCCGGGCCAGATTCAAGGCCCGCAGGGTGGCCATCATTTGCCCGGGTTCGTAGGCCGTCCACTTAAAGGCCAGGGAATATCCCAACCTGGCTTCCAGGGCCATGGGAGTGATAATAGGTCCGTGAACCGTTTCCCAGACTTCATGGACTATGGGCAGATCCTGGCCCCTGACCTTTATCGGTTCCCTGATCCGTCGCGCTTGAAGATATTCACCCCGATAAAGATACTCGGCGCGTTGCTCACGGTTCATTCTTTCCAGAAAAATGTCCTGAACATCGATATAGGCAAAGGTGATGCCCCAGGCGATATCCCGATTGTGCCCGGCCACGACCAAAGGGACGCCCGGCAAAGAAAGCCCGATCACGTCGAAGGCACCGCAGTTCAGATGATTTTCATACCAAACCGAAGGAATCTCCACCGGCAGATGCATGTCATTGCCCAAAAGCGGTCGGCCGGTCACTGTGCGCGAACCGTGGACGGTCCAGTTGTTGCTGGCCCCCCGGATATTGAAGGGTAATGGAACCCCGGGAGAAGAAAAGAACGAAGAAAGCGCTGAAATGGGTGGACCGGAGGGGATAATCGACGGAGCGGCCGTCTTGTTTAATCCAAGCAGGTCCTTGGCCTTGACCTCCCCCAGTTTTTGGATGAGCATGGCCCCCACCAGTTCTTCCTCCCAATTATTGCCGCCGGAAAAGGCCATGAATTTGAGCCAGGCCAGGGAATCCTCGGAACGCCAAGGCTCGGGCTTGAAGCGCAGCAACTGAAATTCAAAGGGCAGACGGTCCTGGGCCAAGGCGATCCAGGCATTGACCCCTTGGGCGAAAGCCCGGAGGATTTCCAGACCGGCTTCATCCGTGGCGGCCAGTTCCCGAACGGCTGCCCTCATGAAGCCCAAAGTCCTCAGGTCCCGGTCCAGGTCTACAAATTCCGGCCCCAAAATTTCACTCAATCGACCGGCCGCCACCCGTCGATTGGTCTCCATCTGCCATAAACGGTCCTGAGCCTGAACAAAACCTTGGGCCATAAACAGGTCGGGTCGGGTCTCGGCATAGATATGGGGCACACCCCATTGATCGCGATAAACCCGAACCGGCCTTTCCAGGCCTTTTATCCGAAGTTCGCCGTCGGTCAAAGGCAACGGACGGATCAGGAAATAATAATAGGCGCCAGCCAAGACCAGCAAGACGAACAGAATAAGGCTCAGTGAAATCAGGGCGAATTTTTTCAACATGGGGCGGCGCTTCTCTCTTATTCGGTCGGGATCCAGGCTTTTTTACCGGCGGGGATGGGGGAGAAGGAGCGGGTCCGCGCTGATGGTTTTATCTGTATTTCATCTTTAACAGATAGACAAACCACGGAAAACGCGGGCCTCCTTGGTTTGACCGGAGAAGCCAAAAATTGGACGGGGGGCCGGGTCAACCCCGCGGTTCGCCGGACTCACGGCCGGCGGCCTGCAGGACTCCATTCAAATAATCCACAAGCTGCTTCTTTTTCCGGTGGACCGCCAGGGGATAGGTCTCCCCGCCGTTGTAAGACCTGGCCACCCGGTCCAAATTACATCTTCCGGCTTGATCCGGACCGGCTTCGGCGTGCTTTTCTATCAGCCAGGCCAGATGATAAGCGGCCATATAGGTGGCCAGGGTTAAATGATCTTGAAGCCGAACCGTATTTTGCGGAACCTGAAAACCTTTTTGGGCCATGGATTTGAGAATGACCGATTTGGTCGGCCGGTAAATCTGAAAAGGACTGGCCGAAAGAGAATTGTCGCCGAGGACGTTGGCGAAATAGCTTTCTTGATGGGCGATGGCCACCATCAGAGTGACCGGCACTCCGAAAATCTTGCCGGACACGTAAATGTCCCCGGCCAGATTATTGGTGTAGACATCGAGCTGGTTCATCTCCCGGACGGCCTGATCGGTCGGGGAAATAAACTTATTGATGTTTTGTCTGAAATACGGGGCCAGGACCTGGGTGAATCGCTCCAGGCTCACGTTTTCCAAAGCCGGGATCGGGCGGAGCCGACCGGTGAAAACCATGGGTTCGGCTTTCCTCCGTTCCTCTTGGTGAAGCCTGATGTTGCTCAAGATCATATCCAAACTCCGGTCGGCGCCGGTCTCCAGGCTTCGGAAATCGGAATAGAGGCGGTCCCAGAATCGGCATTCCCGCTCGCCCGCCCGCCGGGCCAGCCGGTAGAGGGCTCGAAGCCGCCGGTCCTCCAGGCCGGTCCCCTGGTGATCGGCGTAAATACACGGGAAAAAGTCCTTGAGTAAGGACAGATCGGCGCACTCCCGGCCGAGATGGCTCAGGGAAACGACCCGGCCCGGTTCATAATGACGGCGGACCAGATTAATATAGTCTTCCGGGCTGAGCCCAATCCGACCCGCCTGGGAATCGATTTCATATTTTATAAAACTTTGGAGGTGCCCGAATCCTTTGGCCCTTTCTTCAGGGGATAAAAAATCAAGGTCAAAAATCCGGCCGACATAATGGCTGTAAAAAGGACCTTGCAGGGGCGACGGTTTGACCGGGGAAACATAGGTCAGGCTATGAGGCGCCTCGGGCGGACCGGAAAAAATCGTCGGGATAGCCGTGGCTTTTGAGGATTCATTCGGGGTGTTGAGCACAATCCCGCCGGCCAGGACCAGGGAATAAAAACCTCGGCGCACGGCCCGCTTGGTCGTCCTCCGGAACTCCTCGCTTTTAAGATGGGTCACGGCGGCCAGGGTCAGTTCGCCCAGCCTCAGGCCCACGATCTCGGCCGCGTCCCGAAAACCTTTCTCCCTGGTCAGTTTATCCAGGGCGGCCCAGACTTCTTCATCGCTGGAGCCGAATTTGACCGTCAACCAAAGCAGAAGTCCCAGTTGGTCCTGGATTCTTTCCAGGTCCGAAACGCGCCGGGACCTTTCCGCCAATTGAGTTTCCAGGCGCCTGACCGTTTCGGCCTGAGCGGCCAGTCGGTTCCGGAGCCCCTCCCGTTCCGCTCCTGTCCGGTCAGCCAAATAAAGAAGACCCGAGACCGCCGTTTCAAACTTGCCGGCCTGGTCGGCCACTTTCGCCTTTAACGACTCGTTCTCCAAACTCAACGACGCGGCCCTTTGATTCTGCCGGGCGGCTTCGGCTTCCAGAAGCCGTGCCCGGGCCCCCAGATTGGTTAATTCCGTTTTCAGAGTCGTAATTCTCAGCGCCCGTTTCTCCAGATCGTCAACCATTCCGGCCCGAGTCTCATCGAGGGACTTGACCTTGGCCCGGCTTTGCCGGAGCATGATCTCGGAAGCCGCCTTGTTTCTGAGGGCCTCGGTCTTCTCCGCTCGGGTCCGGCTCAGTTCGGATTTGGTGTCAGCCAGTTCGGCCGTCTTGCCGCCCAATTCGGCCGTCAATCCCTCGATTTTTTGTTTTAAATTTTGGACCGCGGCCTTCTCGGCCTTGAGTTTTTCCGACAGTATCCGTCTATGGGTCAGGGTTTCGGCCAACTCGGTCGTATTTTTCAACCAAGTCTGCCAGAAGTAGGAAAGAAGCGGGAGAATCTGGCCCAGCCGGTCCTTCATCAGCCGGTGACTGCGCTCGATATGTTCCAATTCGAAATTCTTGGCCCGGCGGTCCTCGTTTAAACGAGCGACCCGGACCTTCAGGTTTTCATTCTCCTGGTTGAGGATATGAACCAGGGCGACCAGATATTCGGAACCGACGGGGCAGAAATCGGCCGGAGCGGCCTGGGCCGAGGCCGGAGGGCGGACCCACAGATTGACCTGGTGCAGGAAAAATTGGACCAGGGCTTGAAGCTCGGCCAGCCGGTTCTCCAGCGAAGCGGTTTTGATCGCCTGGGCCCGGCCGAGTTGAAGGCTTTCCAGATGTTCAGCTTCCAGCTCTTGCTGTTTTTGTTCGAGTTGAGCGATACGGGTGTCTTTTTCTTGAAAACTGATGGAAGTCCGGTCAAGTTCGACCCTATGACGCCGCTCACGCCGGTCCATCTCCAGGCTTAACCAAACCAGGGCCTGGGCCAACGATTCCGACCCGGCCCGAGCCCGGCTGTTATCTTTCTCCAAGCCGGCGATCCGTCCGACCGACTCGGCCAGGTTCCGTTCCAGCGCGGTCCGGCTTTGCTGCAAATCTGCATAGCGGACTTGGCTCTGAAAAAGGGCCAGACCCAGGGTCTGGGTCAGAGGCAGGAGGTCGTCCTTCAGATAACCGGTCAGTCTCGAAATCCGCGAGTCGGCCGAAGTCAGATCGTCAACCAATCGTCGTTTTTCATCTTCCAGGCGCCGAATGTGACCGGCCGCCCCTCGGAGCATTTTGGTCAACCGCTTTTTATCTTCGACCAACATGTTTTTGGTCTGGTCGGCCATGACCCTTTGATACTCGGCCAGGCAATGGTCCAGGTCCGGCCAGGGATCAATTCGCCGGGCCAACTCATCCAGGCGGGCCAAGCCATTCTTGAGGGGGGCCGGAGGCCGGGGGGTCAGGGAAGAAGATTTCAAAGCGGCCGATAAACGATCATGTTCGCGGGCTAAATTCTCTTGAAGCGATTTGAGGGTCCGATCGGTCCTGGCCAACCCCAAGGCCCCGGCCAGGACGCAGCGGTTCAGAAAGGAATCCCGGCCCAGCAGGGGCTTCAGTCCGAAATATAACTGGCCCAATTGATGTTGCAGCCGTTCGGCTTTTCTCTGGAAAACGTATCTGCGGGTGGCTTGGGCCCGAATCCCGGCCTGGACCGGCCGCACTTCGGCCCGAAGACGATGGACCAGGGCTAAACGTTCTTTTTCCAAGGCTTCCATGGCCCGGACTTTTTCGGTCCAGGCGGCCTTCAAGTCCGACAGCCGAGTCAGCAGGACCTTTCTGTTTTGCTTGAGCACCTGAACCCGGCGGACGAACTGTTTTTCCCCGCCCTCTCCAGGGGCGTCCGGGAAATCAGGCAGGGTCAGGGCCGCTTGGTTAAGGTCCTGGCTCAGGTCCTGAAAGGCCTGGTGGATCTTATCGAAGCATTCGGCCAGTTCATTGACCACCTCAGTCCCATCGCCCCCCTCTCCGGCCAGCCTGGTTTGAGCCTGGATGGTGGCCGCGATTCTCTTTTGGAGAACCCTGATCGTTCCCCAGGATTCCTCCGAAGAAAGGGGAGAAATCCGGGCTGTTTTTCTGGCCAGTTCGGCACAGGTTTTAGGCCATTCCAGCAACCGGACCCTTAATTCGGTCCAAACTTGCTCGGCTTGGTCCAGATTGGCCCTGGCCTGTCTGATTTTGTTTGATTCGTGAAACCGTGAGGCCAGGCCGGCCTGGGCCTGGGCCGCCTCAATTCGAAGAACTCTTTCGGAACATCGGCCTTCCTTGACCAAGGCTTCCAATCTCGCCCGTTCCGACTTCAATTCGCGCAATTCCGCGGCTTTTTTTCTCAGGTCGGCCCGAGCCTGGTCCAGGTCCGCCTTTCGCCTGGACCATTCGACTTTAATAATCCCATATTCACTGCGCCATTGCGTCAGCTCCTCGGGATTAGGCCGGCCGGGACGCGGAAACAATCCGCCCCATCGCCCCTTCCGACCTTTGGTCCGCGCGTGATCGATATTTTCGGCCAAGCAGTTCAACCGGACTTCCAAATCAGCCAGTTGGCGAGCGACGGCTTCTTTCCGGCTTCGGAACTCCTTTTCCAACCGGCTGCGATCAGTCCGGCCTTGCCGATAGCGGCCGTTTAAAAGCTCCAGGCGTTTTAAAATCCGCGCCCGCTCCAGAAGGACCTTATGAATCTCGGTTTGAATCCCTTTCAGAATTCGCTCGGCTTTTGAAGTCTCTTCCCCAAGTCGGTCCAGTCGTTCACCACACCCAGGAATGATCTTTTGAATATCGGCCGGACCAACGGACCAATCCCGTTCCGCTTTTTGCGGCCCTTCAGGTCTGAAGAAATCGTCCAAACAGTCGACCTGGAGAAAACGCCGGGCTTTTTGGGGAATGGTGCTGTCGGCCTTGGGATGTGGCGGCGGACCGGGATATGTCTCACCGGCCGAAACGATAAGTCGATGAACCTCTCCGGCCAGGTGGAAGGTTTCGAATAGGTCGGGGCCGGCCGCCTTCAGTTTCGGCTTCCGGCCATTTGCGTTTTTTGGATGGGACATGCTACCGGCGCTTCAATAGGGCTACCATTTTTCAGCCGGCGGCGTATTTGGGCCACCTGATTAACCCGAAACAGCATACCGAAAAAATCTTCAACCACCGGTCATGGACCAAGTTTGGATAAACCTTGGGTCAATTTGATTACTTAGATAAAAATTAGTGCAAAGTCAACAGTTTAGTGGCGGAGATATTCGAATAACACTATATAGATATAAAAGGAAGGCCACATCAATATTTTGTGCTTTATGATTAATTTCCCATCCGCTCGTATTCCCAGGGACCGGCCGCGGCCACCAAGAGTTCTCCGCAGTCCGGACAGAATTCCATCCGGTGAACACCCGGGTCGTGAAAGGCCCGGGTCACTCCGTGTCTGGTCATGAGTTCGGTGGCCTGCCTGAAAGCCTCCCGGGGCGAATGCTCGACGGCCAGGACTTCCAGGCTTTCCACGACCAGGCCGTCCCTGGTGTGGACCACGGTGGACAGGACCTCGGGCCGGTCCGGGTTTTCGCCGTACATACTCATGGTGGCGTATAATTCCAATCCGGATTCGGCCAGATCAGGGGTCAGGGGGCGTTTGTGGACGCACCGGGCCGGGGGCAGGTCGGGCTGATTGACGTAATGGGCCAGGACGTGGGTCCGTTGGGGATCGGAGTTCATCGGATGACCGTGGGCTTCGGCCCATCCAGCCACGGCCCGGGCCTGGCAGGTGATCATGGTGACTTCGATGCCTTCGGCCTCCAAAAAGCGCTTGAAGTAAAAATTTCTTTTCTGACCGGCCCGGTAAGCTTCCCGGCCGGCCAAATCGTCGGACCGGCCATATAGTTCGGCCCACTCTTCAAACCTGAGCACCGGCAGACGGAGGGACTTGAGGCCTTTTTCCTTGGCCCGGCGGGCGTGTTCCTGGGCACCGGCGATGATATGTGTGGTTTTCATTACGGCTAGGCCCCTTGGAAGAACTGAATCGAACGGCCGTCTTCTTTATTAATATCCTCAACCCCAGTATAGCAAAACATCGGGTCGACGGCCATCGCCCCGGTTATTTCAGCAATTAAAAAGGTTTGACATCCAAATCCTGAGCGGATAAATTCAGTTTCTTGATCTCCGTGGGAGTTGTCCATCATGAAGGAGAGCCCGGGGGCAGGAGCAAATGATCTTGATTTTGGAGTGATGTTTTAACATTTTATCCGGCCTTTTCAGGCCATGATCAGAAAAACGATATGTTCATAAAGGAGGAGCGCATGAAGGATGTGGTTATCGCCGGAGCGGCCCGGACTGCCGTGGGTCGTTTTGGCGGGACGCTGAAAGATATTCCGGCGGTGGAACTCGGTATTACGGCCATGAAGGGTGCTCTGGAAAGGGCCAAAGTGAAACCGGACGAAGTGGACGAGGTCATTCTGGGCAACGTGCTCCAGGCGGCCCAGGGCCAGAATCCGGCCCGCCAGGTGGCCGTCAAGGGCGGCTGCCCGGTGACTACGGTGGCTACCACCGTCAACAAGGTCTGCGCCTCAGGCCTCAAGTCCGTGGCCATGGCCGCTCAGGCCATCAACTGCGACGACGCGGACATTATCGTGGCCGGCGGTATCGAGAACATGAGCTGGGCTCCCTTTTACTTGACCAGCGCCCGCTGGGGGGCCCGGATGGGTGATACCAACATGATTGACGGCATGGTCTTCGACGGCCTGACCGACATCTTCAACCGCTACCACATGGGCATCACCGCCGAGAATGTGGCTGAAAAATACGGCATCAGCCGGGCCGACCAGGATGCTTTTGCCGTAGCCAGCCAGAACAAGGCCGAGGCGGCCATCAAATCCGGCCGCTTCAAGGACGAGATTGTGCCGGTGGTCATTCCCCAGAAGAAGAAAGACCCCATGATTTATGACACGGATGAACACCCTCGTTTCGGGACCACTTTGGAGACCGTGGCCAAGCTGCCTCCGGCCTTCAAGAAGGACGGGACGGTCACCGCTGGTAATGCTTCCGGGATTAATGACAGCGGGGCCTGCGTGGTTTTAATGACCAAGGAAAAGGCCCAGGCGCGGGGGATTCAGCCCCTGGCCCGGATAATTTCTTACGCGGCCGGCGGGGTGGACCCGTCGATCATGGGTACCGGGCCCATACCGGCCACGGAAAAAGCCCTGGCCAAGGCCGGCCTGAGTGTGTCCGACCTGGACCTGATCGAGGCCAACGAGGCCTTCGCCTCCCAGGCCATCTGCGTCAACCGGCATTTTAAATGGGATATGGAACGGGTCAACGTCAACGGCGGGGCCATCGCTCTGGGACACCCCATTGGCGCCAGCGGGTGCAGGATTCTCATTACCTTGCTCTATGAAATGAAGAAGAGAGGGCTTAAAATCGGCCTGGCCACTTTGTGCATCGGGGGCGGCCAGGGCTTCGCCATGATCGTCGAGCGTCTCTAAAAGCCCCAGGAGGAAAACCATGTCTTACCAATACATGCTTTTCGAGGTCAAGGACAACATCGCCTTGGTCACCTTCAACCGGCCCGAAGCCCTCAACGCCCTCAGCCCGGACGTCATCCGCGAGTTCGGGGACATCCTGGACAAGATTCGCGCCGACGAAAGCATCGCCGCGGTCATCCTGACCGGAGCCGGGGATAAGGCCTTCGTGGCCGGAGCCGACATCAAGGTCATGATGAACCAGACTCCGCTGGAAGCCCGCTACTTTTCGGCCTTGGGCCAGGAAGCCGTGTTGAAAATGGAGGGCCTGCTTCAGCCGGTTATCTGTGCGGTCAACGGCTTTGCCCTGGGCGGCGGACTCGAGATAGCCCTGGGCTGCGACTTCATCTATGCCTCGGAAAAAGCCCGCTTCGGCCAGCCCGAGATCAACCTGGGCATTATTCCCGGTTTCGGCGGCACCCAGCGCCTGTCCCGACTAGTGGGCAAGAACCTGGCCAAGGAACTTTGCATGACCGGGGAAATGGTCGACGCCCAGAGAGCCCTGGCCGTCGGCCTGGTCAACAAGGTCGTGCCCCATGACCAGCTCATGGTTGAGGCCATGAAGACGGCCAAGGTCATCGCCTCGAAGAGCCGTTCGGCGATCAGGGCGGTCAAGCAGGTCATTGACCGGGGGGTCCAGATCGAGCTGCGGTCTGGTTTGGCGCTGGAAGTCGAGACCTTCGGCACCCTGCGCAGCAGCATCGACGCCCAGGAAGGCTTGACCGCCTTCGTGGAAAAACGCAAGCCCGAATTCAAAGGGACTTATATGAAATAACCAAACCGCTTGGACCGGATTCGAGGCCGGTCCTTATCGCGGTGTCCATAATTTGGGGGGAAACCATTATGAATTTCCAGCTCACTGAAGAACAGCAGATGGTTCGCGATATGGCTCGGCGTTTCGCCGAGGAACAGATCAAACCCGTGGCCGCCGAACTGGACAAGACCCATCGCCATCCCGCGGAAATTCTTAAGCAGATGGCCGAACTGAAGTTCCTGGGCATCGCCGTGCCCGAGGAATACGGCGGCGGGGGCATGGACAACGTTTCCTACATTTTAGCGACGATCGAGATTTCCAAGGCCTGTGCTGCGACCGGAGTGATCATGAGCGTGAACAATTCGCTCTACTGTTTCCCGGTCCTGGCTTACGGAACCCACGAACAGAAAGTCAAGTACCTGACGCCGGTGGCTTCCGGGGAGCATTTGGGCTGCTACGGCCTGACCGAGGCCGGGGCCGGCTCGGACCCGGCCGCGATGAGGACCACCGCGGTCAAGGACGGGGACGGCTGGATCATCAACGGAGAAAAGAAGTTCATCACCAATGGCAACGTGGCCGACTACTGCGTCCTGGCCGCCGTGACCGAGAAGGGCAAGGGGTACAAGGGCATCTCCACCTTTGTAGTCAACCTCAAGGAAACCCCCGGTTTTTCCGTGGGCGTGGTCGAGGAGAAACTGGGCATCAGGGCCAGCGGCACGGCCGAACTGATCTTTGAAGACGCCCGGGTCCCGGGCGATGCCCTGCTGGGCCAGCCCGGCGAAGGCTTCAGGCAAATGCTGACCACCCTGGACGGCGGCCGCCTCGGCATCGCCTCCCAGGCCATCGGCATAGGCCGGGCCGTCTTGGAAGACGCCCTGGTTTACGCCAAGGAACGGGAGCAGTTCGGTCAGCCCATCGCCAACTTCCAGGCCATCCAGTGGAAACTGGCCGATATGGCCATGGAACTGGATGCGGCCGAGCTTTTGACCTTGCGCGCCGCTTACCACGAAGACCTTCACCTGCCCTACGAAAAGGAAGCGGCCATGGCCAAATGCTTCGCTTCCGACGCGGCCATGCGGGCGGCGGTCGAGGGGGTTCAAGTCCTTGGTGGTTACGGGTATATCAACGAATACCCGATGGAACGGCACATGCGCGATGCCAAAATCTGCCAGATTTACGAAGGGACCAACGAGATCATGCGGGTGGTTATCGCCCGCAGCCTGCTGAAGGGCAAATAAACAGAACGTTGCCGGCCTGAGGAGCCGAAGATGCGACTTGAGCTGACCGACGAACAAAAAATGATCCAGGAAATGGCGGCCAATTTCGCCCGGAGCGAATTGGCCGCGGCGGCGGCCGGGCTGGACCGGACCAAGGACCGGTCCATTCTCAAGGCCAACCTGAAAAAGATGGCCGATCTCGGCCTGATGACCATGAACATTCCCGAGGAATACGGCGGGGCCCACGTGGGCGTGACGGCCTACAGCCTGGCCATGACCGAGATCGCCCGGGCCTGCGCCTCGACCGCCGTGACCATGTCCGTGACCAACATGGTGGCGGAAGTCATTCTGGAGTTCGGGACCGAGGAGCAGCGGCGGAAATACATTCCCAAGATAGCCGTCGGAGAATACAGCGCGGCCGCCTTCGGCCTGACCGAACCCCAGGCCGGGTCCGACCCGGGCGGCATGAAGACCCTGGCCGTGGCCGATGGGGATGACTTCATCCTGAACGGTTCGAAGATATTCATCACCTCGGCCGAATACGCCGGGGTCTTGGTGGTCTGGGCCGTGACCGACCGGGAGGCCTTCAAGGGCCGAGGAATATCGGCCTTTCTGATCGAGCCCGGGACACCCGGTTTTCTCGTCGGCAAGGACGAAGAAAAGATGGGCCAGCGCGGCTCTTCGACCAACGAGCTGCTTTTCGAGGATTGCCGCGTTCCCCGGAGCCAGCTCCTGGGGACCCTGCATGACGGGTTTCGGATCGCCCTGATGGAACTGGACGGCGGCCGCATCGGCATCGCCTCGCTGGCCTTGGGCCTGGGGCTGGAGGCCATGGATTTCGCCGTCAATTACGCCAGGGAAAGGGTCCAGTTCGGCCGCCCCATCGCCGAGTTCCAAGCCATCCAGGTGATGATCGCCGATGCTTACATGGAACTGGAAGCGGCCCGGATGCTGGTATTACGGGCGGCTTGGCTCAAGGAAAACGGCCGTCCTTTCACCCGCGAGGCTTCGATGGCCAAGCTTTACGCCTCGGAAGCCGCCAACCGGGCCTGTTACAAGGCCGTTCAGATTCTGGGCGGCTACGGGTATACCCAAGACTTTCCCGTGGAACGCTATGCCCGGGACGTCCGGGTGACCACCTTGTACGAAGGCACTTCCGAAATCCAGCGCCTGGTCATTGCCCGTGAATTATTTAAGCAGTGAGCCAAGGAACGACTGGATTCAATTTTGGTTGGGATAAGCCGATGACAAACGTAGTTGAGAAAATCCTACAGGGTGATATAAGAGCCGCGGCTCGCCTGATTCGAGACATCGATGACGGCGTGCCGGGCGCTCAAGATCATTTAAAGCAGCTTTTTCCCCATACCGGACGGGCCTCCATCCTGGGCGTGACCGGTTCGCCCGGTGTGGGCAAAAGCACCTTGACCGACCGCCTGGTCAAACACCTGCGCGACCAGGGCCGGACCGTGGGGGTCCTGGCCGTTGATCCAACCAGTCCTTTCAGCGGGGGGGCCATTCTGGGCGACCGGGTGCGCATGCAGCGCCACAGCACCGATGAAGGCGTGTTCATCCGCTCCATGGCCACCCGGGGCCAGTTCGGCGGCCTGACCCAATCCACCCGGGGGGCGGTCGTGGTTCTGGACGCGATGGGCAAGGACGTAGTCATCGTCGAAACGGTCGGGGTCGGCCAGGACGAAGTCGACATCGCCCGGACCGCGGATACGACCATTATTGTCATGGCTCCTGGACTGGGTGACGACATCCAGGCCCTCAAGGCCGGCATTTTGGAGGTGGGCGACATCTTCGTGGTCAACAAGGCCGACCGGGACGGGGCCGACAAAGCCGTCCAGGAGCTCTGCGCCATGATCGACCTGGGGGCCAACACCGCCCTGGGACGCCGGGAATGGACGCCCCCGATACTCAAGGCCGTGGCGACCAAGGGAGAAGGCATCGGCGAGCTTTGGACGGAAATAAACCGGCACAGCCAATTTTTGGCCGGAAGTCAGAGCGAATATTACCGCCGTCTCAACCGGCTCAAACGCAAACTCGAACTGATCGACCTGGTCAAGCAGGGGGTGGTGAACGCGGTTCTAAAAAAGATGGAGGAGTCCGGCGACCTGGACCGTTATGTGGACGACCTTCTGGCCCGCCGGTCAGACCCGTACACCCTGAGTGAACAAATATTGGCCAAATTCCAACCATGAAAGAGGTCCGGGAGCCGGTCGGACCTGCGGCCGCTCCTCTTCCTCCAAGTCCGCCCTTGCCGATACCGGTTTATCCCCACCAAAATTAATCATCATGGACCGCCGAACCGTTAAAAGCGTCCTGGTTCTGGTCAACCCGGTTTCGGGGCGGGGCCTGGGCCTGGCGGCGGCCCGGCGGCTGCCTCGCGTCTTGGGTCGGCATGACCTGGAGGGGGAGGTGATCCTGTTGCCAGGTCCCGGCGCCGGGCGGGACCTGGTCAGGGAACGGGCCGGCCCTCATCAGGCCGTGGTGGCCGTGGGCGGAGACGGCACGGTCAACGAAGTGGTCAAGGCCGTCTTTGCCGAGGGTTTGGATAAACCTCTGGGTGTGATTCCTCTCGGCTTCGGCAATTGCCTGGCCCGGCATTTGGGACTGCCTTCTTCCCTGGACCAGGCCGTAACGGTTATCGCCGGCGGCCGCACCAGGCGGCTGGACCTGGCTTTGGCCGGCCCCCAAGTCATCGTGGCTTTTATGGGCGTTGGATTTGACGCCGCCGTAGTGAATAAAGTGGCCGAGCTGAGACACGGCGGGACCGGTCTAGGGCAGTACGCCCGGGCGATAGGTTCGACCTTGCTGTCCTCTAAGGCGGGCCGTATTCAAGCGATTGTGGACGGTTCGCCCGTGCCCGGCCGGTTTTTTCAAGTCATTATGAACTCGGTCAGCAATTACGCCCGTTTTTTCAACGCTCCGGCCCGGCCCGGATTCTCCGTGCTGCTTTTTAAAGGGCATGGCCCATCAGGTCTTCTCCGGAGTGTCGGCCGGATGGGACTTCGGCGTGACCTGAAACGGGCCGCTGATTTATATCTGCCGGTGAAAAAGACTTTTTTCCTGGATTCGGAAAACGGCCGGGCTTTGATCCAGATCGACGGCGAGCCGGGCGGCACCGTGCCCGTCACCTGTGAGATCAGGCCCGAAGCCTTCGAAATTCTAATTCCTTGAAAGCTCGGTTGACAGATGTTTTTGGATCAGGTCCTTGAGGACTTGTTCTTCCTCGTCCGAAGCGAAGTCGAAACGGATGCCCATTAAATAAAGGTTTTTATTTTCCAGGTCTTCGTCAATCCGGACACAACGGCCCCGCAGATGGAGTTTCCGATCTTCCTCGATGGAGGGCAGGTCCATTTCCAGGCGTCGACCGATGGGGACCAGGCGGTCGATTTCCCCCAATATCCCCCCCATGCTGATATTCCTGGTTCGTCCGGGCAATAGGTCCTGGCCGCTTTTGAGAAAATCAAACCGGATTTCCGATTCCATGGGGAAACGGGGATAACGCCGCTTTTCGGTGAAACTGGCCACGACCCGGTTCCGTCCGCTTCTTTTGGCCTGGTAAAGGGCCTGGTCCGCTCTTTCGAGCAACTGGAGACCATCGGCCGCGTCGTCGGGGAAGACGGCCAAACCTATGCTGACCGTCAAGTTGAATCCTTCCCGTTGGAAGAAGTGGTGGTTTTCCACGGCCAGCCGATGCCGCTCCGCCGCGATTACGGCCTGATCCCGGTCGGCTCGAGGCAGAATGATGGCGAATTCCTCGCCGCCATACCGGGTCAGATGATCGATGGCCCGGCTGTGTCGGCGAAGCAAGTCGGCCAGATCTTTCAGAGCCCGGTCTCCTTCGGGGTGCCCGAACCTGTCGTTGAAAACCTTGAAATGGTCGATGTCCAACATCAAAAGAGAACTCGGCTCCCGGAAGCGGCGGGAACGTTCCAATTCCCTTCTGAACATCTTGTTAAAAAACCGACGATTATAAAGCCCGGTCAACTCGTCGCGCAGCGCGGTCTCCTCTTTTTGCAAAAAAAGATGGATTTCCACCAGGATGGGGTTCTCGACCTTGGGCTGAACGTTGATGAAATAATCAGTCATAGCTACGCGCAGTCCGAGATCTCGACCGACGATCTTTTCCAATTGAGCGCGGTGAGCCAGGATATTGTTCCAGTGCATCCGGGCTTCGTCGGGCTCGAAATGCATTTGGGTCAAAAAATACAAAACAGCCTGATAGACCTGATCCCCATATTGTTTTTCCAGTTGATGCCACAGCCCCTGGGGGAGGTCGTGGCGCCGCAGCTCTTCCTTTAGGAAATCCATTAAAAGTTCTGATGAAACTTCGATCTTGTCTTCACGGTCCATGAACAAATCCCCCATCTAAACGGCCCCCCCCAAGGCAAGTTGAGAAATCAAGGCTTTCAAAAAAATTATAGTCATTTTTCACTTTTTTTAAAAGTATTTTCAAGATGGGAGCATTTTGCGTTGTTAATAATTCCCCGAGATGCCGGCCACCGGCCACCCCTTTTTACTCCCATCGATTCATAAACTATCTCTGGACCAAGATACAAGGGGCGGGTTTGAAACCCGCCCCTACGCAAACAGGTCGGCGCGCGGCAGGGGCGACCGGCCGGTCGCCCCTCTTGACCATAAGACAGTTGCTCAACATATTGGGATTGACTTGCAGTTCTGATTGGTGATTTAATTCATCTACCACTCTGGGCGAAGCCGAACCACAAGCCTTGGAGTTGAATTAATGGCGGTTGCGTTTCCAAGCAGCAACGCGAGGGTACGGGAAAGGAGAAAAAATGGTTAATAAAAGCAAGTTTATTATCGGTTTGGCGCTGTTTCTTTTTGTTTTGGCTCAGGCAGGAATCGGGGCGGCCGAAGTTAAAGGCGGCTCATTCACGGTGAGCCCCATGTTCGGCGTCTACGCTTTCGAGGGAGACCAGGACCTTGACAGCGGCCTCACCTACGGCTTGGGTCTTGGCTACAATTTCACCAAGAACTGGGCCGCCGAGTTTCTATTTAATTACATCAACACCAGTTCCCAAGCCGGGGCGGGCGACGTAGTCGGGACCTTGTACCGTCTCGACGGATTGTACCACTTCCGGCCCGAGAGCAAGCTGACGCCCTATGTGGCCGCCGGCCTGGGCAGTCTGAACCTGGACCCGGACGTGGGTGGGGACACCACCGACATGGTTTTCAATTACGGCGCGGGCCTCAAGTATTCCTTAACCGACGCCATAGCCTTGCGGGCCGACCTTCGGCACCTGGTCGAATTCAGCGACCCCGAAAACAACCTGGCCTTCACCGTGGGCCTGACCTTTAGTTTCGGCGGAGAAAAGAAAGTGGTGACTCCGCCGCCGCCGCCCCCGCCGGCCCCCAAGGCCATGCCGGCCCCGCCGACGCCTTGCCCGGACAGCGATGGGGACGGGGTCTGCGACGATCAGGACAAATGCCCGGGCACGCCGGCCGGAGCCAAGGTCGATGAGCACGGCTGTCCCATTATCCTGAAGGAAAAGGTCTCCATTGAGCTGCGGGTCGAGTTTGACTTTGACAAGGCCGTGGTCAAGCCCCAGTACCACAATGAAATCAAAAAAGTGGCCGATTTCATGAAGGAATATATCAACACCCAGGCCGTTTTGGAAGGCCACACCGACAGCAAGGGCTCGGACAAGTACAACCAGAAGCTGTCCCAGCGGAGGGCCGAAGCGGTCCGGCAGTACCTGATCGACAACTTCGGCCTGGCTCCTGAAAGGCTGTCCGCCGTGGGTTACGGCGAGAGCCGGCCTATCGCCGACAACCAGACCGACGAAGGCCGCCAGAGAAACCGGCGGGTCGTGGCGGTCATAAGCGCCATTGAAGAACGGATGAAGATGAAGAAATAGGTTTCCCTTTGGGGGCCGGGTCCCTCCCGGCCCCATCAGCATTATATCCACATGGGCCGTCGCCCTCTGGAAACCTTTGAACCCGGCCAAGCCGGAAAAGAAGAGTTAAACCCCGCCTAAACACCCTCTCTGGAGAGGGCAAACTGTCCGGAAGGCTCTTGATTTTTACATTATAAGGTCAGAGTTCTTTCGATTCGGGATTCCGCCTCATTCATGATGCTGATCAACGAGACATGCGGCGAAGAGTGCGTGGTCATAAACGGAAAAACGATTCAAGGCGTATATGAACAGGATTACCCGGGCCTCCTGACTCTTAAACGTCCAGGCGTTACCACAGCAATGCATCCCCCAAGGTTTTCCAGTATTCCAAGTTTCAAAACTTCCTGGATCAGATCCATCAGTTGAGGGATTCCGTCTTCATCCGGTCTTAACAGCAAAACCCCGGCATGGCTTCCAGGTGGGTATTTTTTAATGTTGGCAAAGGCTTTGTCGCCGGTAATAAGAAGTCTCTGCTCCTTTTGAACAGTTTCCCAAAGTGCAGGCCAGGATTCCTGACAAGCCTTCATCAATCACCGTCAGCGTGTCCGGCGCCACTCCCCGGACCGCTTCGGCCACTCTTTTAGGCAAATCCTCGTCAACTTTTATTTTCAATGTCAGCCGCCTAATACGTAGATAGATTCCTGGTGGACCGACTCAGAGGCGTACAGAAGCGCCGCGGTGATATCCTCGTCTTTGAGCTGTGGATACTCACTTATAATTTCCTGTCTTGTCAGGCCCTGAGCTACACTGGCGACAATCACGCTTACCGGAATACGTGTGCCCTTTATGCAAGGTTCCCCCCCTCTCAGTTGAGGGTTTGAAAAAATCCTGGCCATGAATTCGTCTTTCATCTCTCCCTCCTTAAAATCAGATCAGCATCCAGTGCTAAATAATTTTTGATGTATCATCTTGATAATTTTGATGTTACGAATTTTCATCGGCGAATGTCAATATTTAATAACCAATCAAAAGACTGGGGTCAGGTCTTGCAATCCTACAGTCTTACCCGAATTCCTTCAAGGCCCGGCTGACCGGAGCATAATGGACTCCAAGTAAATCCGCTATTTCTTTCACTCTGGCCGATTCCCACGGCTGCTCACGTGGTCCAGTCCGCCGGCGTATTCAATTCTCAATGGCCTGGCCATAAATTCGTAATGTCAATTCATATGTTAGAATGCAAGACCTGACCCCGTGTTTCTTTCAAGTGCTCAACCAACTATCCCACAGCAGAGCTGTGGGGCACCCGGCTGGTCAAGCGGGATGAAAGGAAAGCAAAATAGTATATTTCTTCAAATCCGCCCCAGTCTTAAGAATTTTTTGGGAGGCCATACTGAGCTAATTCTATGTAACCGTCCAAAAGAGACCGTTTCTGGTTCTCCGACAAATTCCGCATCGAGTTTATCAGAAGTCGCACATATTCATACCTGTCCTTGATAGCCTTCGCTGTCCGACGTGAAAACAGCGTGGTTATCTCCGGTATTGACTGCAAGATCGAAATAAGGCCAAGGATAGGGCCAACAGGTGTAAATTGGCCCAGGGCATTTGTCATCTGCCACAAAGCATTTTCTCTTGATTTATAGTATTTTATATTAAGCTCAAATCGTATCCGTTGCTCGAATAGGCTCTTAAGCTTTCGGACTATGCTGTTAATCTCTTCCTGCTTGGATATGATGCCCTCTGGATCTGAAAAATCAACTCCCTGTTTTGCCTTCCGAACGATCCGCTCATACTCAGCTATGAAGTCTTTTTTTATTAACTTGTTCCGTATTTCGAGTATGTCTGCGAAAGAAAGATTGTCAAGCCTTCCTGGCTCAAGTTGTACCGCTTTATTCAGGAATGAAAATACTGTCTCGATATAAATATCCCAAAATATTCTTTCATCCGCTAAATTAAGATACTTTTCCGCTCCCTCGATTGATAACAGTTGGGTTTCAGGCAGGTGCGGGTCTGAATTAACGACTCTTGAGCCAGACAATCGGTAAACAAGCTTTGCATAATTGACTATAGCAAGAGCATCCTGCTCTTTTAACTGTCCCGTGCAGTCCACAACATGCTCAATCCGCAGGAATCTGTTTCCCTCCGGAGATTGTTGGATTTGGGTATCGATGGAAGATTCCAGGTGTTCAGAATCAGAGGTGTTTAGGTTGACCCTTTTTCGCAACAATGATTTTTCATCGCTTAATGCCTCGTACAGCTTTTTCTTGAACCAGCCGGAATTCTCATTCAGATTCCATGGCAGGTACTGCGAGATGTGTTGGAGAAAAAATTCTTTGGATCTATCACTGTAGCCGCCTTCATGGCGGCCTTTGTAAAAGCTTTCGATGTCCTGAAAATCATCTCTTATAGCTGGAACTATTATCCCTTTCTCAAGGGATTCAGGTAATCCTTTTTCATTGGAAAATAACTCAAACCCCACGTCGTGAAACAATGCCGACGCGGCAAAGATGACGACTTGTTTCGTGAGCAACTGAAGCTTAAGGTTGCTGATGATTTTGCGCATGTCAGGATTCGGATCAAAGGTTGCGAGGTCGGTGAAATAAGAACGAGGGCCGATCAAAGAATCCGCATCAATTTTGATTAGTTCCTTGGCCATAATAATCCGCACTTTCTTTGTTGTGACCACGTGAATTCATGGACGAGCCACCTGAACCGATTTACCACCTCGGCCAATACTTCCAAGAACACTCGCCGATCCTGGTCGCCGGCGTAGATACTCTCTGGCCGATTCCCACGGCTGGTCACGTGGTTCAGGCCGCCAGCGTATTCAATTCTCTATGGCCTGACCAGAAATTCATAAATATCAGGTCAAATGTTAGAGTACAAGACCTGACCCTATTCTGCGCATGACCCCATTCTGCGCACATTCATTATTGAGAAAATGTTCTGCTGCAAGATTATTTTTCAGATCTAGCCTCATGGCGGCCGAATAAGTATCCAGATATTAATCCGCGTAATGAAATTAAAATCATTATAATGGCCGATCTCAGGTGGCTGAAATATGTTTCATCTGTTATTAACGAAAATTTTTCCACATCATCTTGGATATAGCTTCGTAAATTCTGGATGAAATTAATAGTCTCATTTCTTAATTGTTTTGAATCCAATTTATGTACCATTTTGTTTCTAAGCTTATTTAATTCTTCAATATGCAAAAACAAGTTAATACGATTTCCAATTTTTTCACCAAAAATTGATTTAACTATATATATTTTCTGATAAAAAGATAGCCTAGCATTTTCTAAAAAATCTGGATAGTTAAAATATATATTGATAATTTCAGTTAGACTTTCTTCTACTAATAAGTGGCCTTTTAGTATTATCAAGATATCATTATCTTCTTTTGGTAGATGGTCGGCAATTCTATTAAACGCCTCTTTTTCTTTTGAAGTTATTACTTTCCAGGAATCCACGACTATTTTTCCCTCAGAATAAATTTTCCAAAGGACACCAAACCTTTTAGCCCTAATGCCAGCATATTGCCCAACAATAGGGGATTTTTCAAGTCCAAAGTCCGGCCTGGGAATCCGGGGGGTGTTGGAGTTACATTGGTCGGGCCGGTTAAGACCCAATCACCTGGAAAATACCAACAAACGAGGTTATGGCGGGAAGCCCGGCCTATGGCGGGGCGACCAAGCCATCCCTTGACTTTAATAGAGATGGCTTCGATCCGACAGGCGCGGACCTCGCCATGACAGGCGGACAAACTTTCTTTGAAGGCAACTTGGAATGACGGGACTAATCCGGCCTGGACCGGACCAGGTTCAAGGCCAGGCGGTAATATAGTTCCGCCGCTTGCCGGACCTGGGCAAAAGCCACGGATTCCTCCGGACCGTGGGCCTTCTCCAATTGTCCGCAGCCGATAACGATCGGCTTGACCCCGGCCGACCAAAGCTGGTTGGCGGCCAGCGTTTCGGCCAGCACCTGAGTATAAGCCCGGTCGCCTAAGTTGCCCAAGGCCCGGGCCGCGTTCATGCGCCATTTGGCGATATTTTTTCGGGAGATGTAAAAAGTCATGGGCCAGACCTTGTCCACGTAATGCTCCTGGGACATGGTCAAAAGGACGTCCAGGGCGAAATCATCGGCCCGGGCTTCGAGACCGGGGTTGTCCGGCAAATCCTGGTTCATCCAAGGCTGATTCCGGGGACAGACTTCCTGGCAGCGGTCGCAGCCGTAGACCCGGGTCCCCATGGGCTGGCGCAACTCCAGCGGGGTCATCCCGGCAGTGTAATAAGAATTATAGGCGATGCATTTTTTGGGGTTCATCTTCTTGGGCGCATACAAGGCCCCGGTGGGACAGGCGGCCAGGCAGGCGTGCTAGTGTCCCATGCGATTAATTGTGTCATATATTGTTGAAATATGTTATGGTGCCAAATTATGGCACGTAAACGAGAAGACTACGTAATCAATGAGACTGATCGCGAGTCGCTTTTGAAGATG
>Ga0209270_1002288_pt1 | contig 21010 bp, 26 predicted proteins | sample MTBAKSrepl1MetaG_FD_187456 | JGI IMG/M metagenome (GOLD analysis project Ga0209270, IMG submission 187456) | Enrichment culture microbial communities from Arthur Kill intertidal strait, New Jersey, USA, that are MTBE-degrading - MTBE-AKS1... | ecosystem: Environmental > Aquatic > Marine >...
ATAATCGATACATCTTCCACCTCCTTCGAGAGCTTCCAGGATCGACAGGATGCCTCGTAGCCAATCCTCCGGTTTCACAAGAGCTCAAAAGCCCAATCAACCTATCATGGATTATCGAGGCAGGGAACACACTGAAGTAAGGATTCTATGACCCAGGAAGAAACTAAGTTCTCCTGCCTATCCGAGTGCTCTACTCTGTTATATCACATCTATCGGTAGGAGGAAGAATGTCAGACAGTTTAGTTCTTAAAGAAAGAGATAACTGTTAGCGATTCCTACCCCAATAAACCAGACCAATTCCTCGCTGCAGTTGACCAGCTTGCCATTACGTCAGAAAATGGGTTAAGAGGCAGACCCCAGGCTTATTACAAACAATTGAACTACTGCAGGAGGTACGATATGACTGTTCAAAAGGCTATAGAACACTTTAAGCAGCATCAAAGGACATCCCTGAAGAAGAGGACTCAGGAGGGCTATAAGAAGCTTCTAGAGCATTTTCAGAGTGAATTTGGAGATCGTGAGATTGAATCCATAAAGGCAGAGGAATTATGTCGGTTCCTTGAAACCAGCGCTGAGGGTTTAGCCAAGGCTACCCGGAGACTCAGATATGCACAACTGAGGGCGCTCTTTAATTTTGTCATCGACACGTTCGAGATGAACATCAAGAATCCTTGCTGTGTTCCCCAGTTGTTCAAGTCTTTTAAGAACATTCAGCAGAGACCCCGCAAGATCTTGGATAAGGAGACCGTAGATGAGGTCATCTTCAATGCGACCAGCACACGGGATCGTCTCATTCTGGAACTTCAGGCCCGCTGCGGACTGCGGATCGGAGAAGTTCTGAATCTCAAGGTCTCAGATGTTTCCGGACGAAAGCTCATGCTGCAGGAACCCAAATCCGGCCGGGAGGTTGAAGTAGCTTTCATGCCAGAACACATCGCTGCCCGACTGGCTGACTATATTGCTAGCATGAATATGTCGCCAAAAGACAAGGTATTTGATATCTGTTATACAACAGCCAGAAATCTTGTCATCAAACTCGGACAGAAACTCAACGTCCATATATCACCACATGACCTCCGGAGACATTCTGCCACATATGCCAGCAGGAATGGTGTTCCCTTGGAAATCATCTCGAAAGTCATCCTGAGACACCAGGACTTGAAAACCACACAGGTATATCTCGGTAGGGTGAGCGATTCTGAAGCCATCAGGTGGATGGACGTTCTGCACGGGAAATAGTCCCTAGCTGAACAAATAACCAGCTTCTGGGGTCTGCTGAGAATAAATTTGTTATGTGAATCATGTTATATTTTGGATAAACGGATTCTGATCATGACGATACAGGTTAAACTACGCGATATCATAGAGGCCATTGAATTTCAGACGAATGAGATCAGCTCATACCTGAATATAAAGACCGGCGAGGTCGTGACCGTTACCCAGGAGGATCTTCAGGCTGCTGAAAATCAGGACGATCTGAACGAATACCCCGAGTGGCAACGTGAAAACATCAGAACAGCTCAGGATATCCTTGAGCATGAAGAGGATTTTATAGGCCTGCCCACCAAATATGATGTCAATGAGTATCAGATAATGGGAGAGTTTATCCTCTCTTTAAAAGACAGGAATATTTCGGATGCCCTTTACAGAGCTATAAAGGGCAAAGGAGCTTTCCAGAGATTCAAAGACGGTATAATCAGATTCGATATTGAATCGGATTGGTACAGGTATAGGGAAGAGGCGATAAAGCAAATTGCCATTGAATGGTGTGAGCTTAATCAGATAGAATTTAAGAGTGTATAAGATGCCTTTGGGGCGAAACACAATATCATTCGTAGCCAACGCACTGAAAGAGTCTGCAGGGGCGCCTATTAAGCGGATTCATGCATAATATCGACCGAGATAAACTGGCTGAAGACGTGATGAATGCTTGTGCAGAATTCGAAACGCATCTTCATGAGAAGGGACCATTTCCAATGTCTTATTTTAGGGCTTTCTTCAAGGCCGCTGTTCGTTATATTGAATCGATGAAGAACAGCCCTATGATCCACAGGAATGTTGCAAACACAATTAGCGGTCTCCGCGATATACTCGAGTTGAAGTCATCTCGTGCCCCAGGGCAAGCCATCAGTGATGCTGACAGGCTGGAATGCATGTTGTTAAAAGAGTATGACCCGTATTTCAACGGACATGAGCCACCTGGCCTATGAGATTCAAGGAAGCATCTGAAAACTGACGGCGGGAATCTAGCTGTTACCCGAATAGGAAAGATTTTATAACAGAGTGAGCCTGAACCGTAACGATTTGATAAAACAGATGAACGAAGCATCTGGCAGGGTTCTTCGTGAAAAGGGATATATTTCCTTTGTCGATATCCTCATTTGTATTGGCAAACTGACGACTGAGGACTATGAGAGATGGCGGTTCCGGGAAGTCCCCTATTTGGAGAGGGTCATAAAGCTTAACCTAATGAAATTGAACCATATGCTGAAAACCCTCCGCCAGAATGCAATAAAAGGAGATCTCCTGGCCAGCAAGACTGTCTATATGTCTCATGGGAAAGGCCCTAAAACACCGCTCAGGTTCAGTAAGTCCGGAGACCCAAACATTGAAGAGGCCTATTCGACACATTTCTACAGGCCGAAACCCAAATAAAAGCGACTCTCGGGGTGAAGTACACAAAAAGATTTTCGCACGCTACAAGGCATTAAACGGCGAATCTCCGAGAACGGTACAGGCGAGACCTCATATGGAATTATTCTCGGAGACCTTCTTCCTGGAGGAACCACTTAGAAAGGCTTATATAATTTTATTGAGTATACCTGATATTTGTTTGATTATTAGGGAGGAGATATTACTAAAAATAAGATTGCGACCTTTCGGACAGTGTTCGATCAGGTTTTTCTGTACTTTTTTTCATAATAGTGCATTTTGATGCAAAATGGTGTATAATTATTTTATGGGTACAATCGAAAAAGCGGTTCGCCAGAGCGTCTCTCTCCCTTCTCCGCTGGCCAAGCGGGTGAAGGCCTTGGCAAAATCTCGAAAAGTGAGTTCGAATCGGATACTTATAGAACTCGTTGAAACCGGATTGCGATCAAAAGAAGAGGAGAAGCGCAGATTCTTTGAATTGGCAGATCGTTTAAGCACGTCAACAGACGCAAAAGAACAGCAGGAATTGAAGAAGCAACTTGCTCGAATGACTTTCGGAGAATGAGTGCCGAAGATCCGGTGGACCAATCTTCCTCCCGATCTCCGCGATCATCTCTTTGATCGGCTTCGAGATCGGCAAATCACTGCTGAGGATCTCTACCAGCTGAAACTCTGGAGAGAATCTGAGCCTGAAGCTCCGGATGGCGATTGGTATAAAGATTTCGGTTCATTCAAAGTCTGTGGCAGGGGAAAGTACCCCAAGACATTCCTTCTTCGAGGACAACCTGCAAATGGCCAAAAATTGTAAATCACAGTCTTTGATCTGACAGTGTCCGACATGTCGAGTTTAAACTTTACAAATTTATCTGATGTGCATACTTGATGTATTCAACAGAATTTCAGAATTCCTGAAAATCAACAATTGTAGGTGTTAGCTGCACCCTATGAAAATCAGCCCATGTGCGTCTTTGATGAAGGACATATTAGAGTTTGTTTTGGTTCGAAGTGTGCATAACTAGATGGCAAGGCATAAGGTCAATCAGGAATAGCTGGCAGGAATGAGGAAATGGCGACAGAAATCGTTTGGAATCCGCAGGTGCCGTTCATACGTTGGACTCAACTGTGAAGTCCTGTGAAGAGAAGGAATTAAAACTGTGGGAATTTTGACTGATAAGATATGGATCAAAATATTACACTGTTATATTCGAGAAACAAATTAAGCAGAAGTAGCTACTTTTTTTTAGAATGATCTTCTCTGTAGGCTAATATGAGGGAAAAAATAGCCATTAACGCTAGTCCGGCAAGAATTATGTAACCACCTGCTGTCATGTTATTCATCTATTCCCATGACTGTATTATAAAAAAGCACTGATACTCAAAAAAAGTACCATTACACAAATATCAAGCTTACTGTTGTTACACTGCTAGTAAGGAGGCGTCCCCATTATTATTACATTATGGAGACAAAACTTGGAACAGGAGTCAATAAAAAAGGTGTCTATTTGTCTTTTTTGGGGGTGGTCTTCTTTATAGGATATTACAAATGCCCATATTGCGAGGATAATCAGTCCACCAAGAATAACATACACGCCATCCATAATTTCATTATATTACAAAAAAGAGAGACAAGAGCACAACGCTTCCAAGGACCAACAAAGAGATAATTGATTATCAAGAAAAGAGGATTTTCGAACTCATAGTGTAAAATAACTGATATGCATAAACTTAAGGATTTAGTAGGCAAGATTACTGTGGATAATAAGCATCCCGAAATCGACTTCGGTCCGGCTGTAGGCCGGGAGGTGAGTAACGACCGTTACGCAAGAGTTGCATTGGCAAGAATGGTGATGAAGCTATTCGATCACTGGAAACTCGACGACCAGAATCAGTTAGCGCTTCTGGGCCTTTCAGACGGTTCACGAAAGACACTGATGAGGTATCGTAAGGGCAGTCCACTGGCCAATAAACGAGACCTTCTGGACCGCGTTGCCAACTTACTGGCGATCCACCAGTCACTTCGCATACTCTTCCCCCGTAATAGGAATATCGTCTATAGATGGCTGACTGTCGGTAATAAGGCATTCAAAGGGAAGTCCCCTGTCCAGGTAATTCGTGATGAAGGTTTTGCAGGTCTTCTTGCCGTCCGACACTATCTCGATCACGAACAGGTGAAGAGCTAAGTTAAGTCCAGAGAACAAGGATGACATTTCATCAACTGTATTAGTTTGCTGATTCATCATTAAAAGTTCTTTTTACAGTTCAATAACCCCCATCCCTAAAGCTATTAAAGCATATGCTTGTTTTTTCGAAATATTCAGCTTCTCTTGCAGAATATTTCTTTGATTTTGCTTAGGAGGAAGTTAGCGATAGGAAATATTCTGAATCTTGTAGTACAAAATATTACAGCAAAATCATAATTCAAGCGATACCACTTTTTTGATTTTTATGATATTAATTATCTTAAGAGGGTGAAGAGATTTAAAGGATCAAAAGGCCTACCCTTTTCAATAAAAAGAAATACTATTGTTTTTATAATGTACAGTATTGTCCAAATTCTAGGGGGAGAGAGAACATGACCGAAAACAATCTAGAGAAAGAAATCATATCAATCATCTCTGATGTCTCAGGATTTGATGTGGAAGAAATAAACCTTGAGACAAATCTTGCCAATGATCTGGAAATGGACTCTATCAAAGCGATTGAGATCACTGTTGCTATTGAAAAGAAATATAAGATATCCATCAGGGATGAGGATATTCCAAACATTATCACTGTAAAAGATTCTATTGAAGCAGCAAGGAATCTTATAGCACAAAAGGAATAAAAAGTTTATGAAAAAATCTTTTTTAAGGAACATTTGCAATGACAAAGATGACTTGCCCCGTATGTAACACCACATGGACAGATGAATTATTGAATCCTTCTCAAAGAATGGACGATTTAAGAGAAAATAAGAAGGTTGCCGCACCGTGTTCCCATGGGTTTGCCTTCCTTATCAGACAATATGACATAATTAAAAATATCTGGTACTACGAACAGATTGGCTTCGTAAGAAATAAATAATAATCCAAAAAGAACCTCGTTAACTGCAGTCCCCACTATCAATAAGTCTTTCTTTATAAAACCTTTAAATAATTTTAAAGATTCTGCAATTAAAAGCCAAAAAATCTCTTCCTGAATGCATTTATACATTAGAGAGAGTTAACGCCTTGGTGTGATAAAAGGACAAAAAGGAGGGATTGAGAATGGTAAAATATAACTGTATTTTCAAGCCTTAAGTGGTCCCTGCATGCCTCAATGAGGCAAGAAAGGAGCATAGCAATAATGGGACTATTTAAGCCAAAGAAAAATGGGAAGCCAATAAAGATTTGGTGGATGTGTTTTACAGCAGATGGTGTTCCCTACAGAAGGAGCACTGGGGCACGCAATAAGAAATCAGCTCAAAAGATACTTAACAAAGTCCAGACTCAGATAGCGGAGGGGAAATGGCTCGACATAAACACTGCACAGTTCTACGATTTTGATGAACTCATGGAGAAATATCTTGAGAAACATTCAAAAAACAACAAGGCTACTTCAACTTATGAAAAGGATCTCGGCATGAAGGTCAAGCTTGAAGAAGTATTCAGCGGCATGACTCTTGATAAGATTACTGCTGAGGCGATAATTGATTACAAAAACAAAAGACTTGATGAAGGATATGCCCAGAGTACAATCAGAAATGAACTCGGAATACTCAGGAATGCCTTCGATAAGGCTGTGCACGTATGGAAATGGACCAAAGAAAATCCTTTTGAAGGATTGGTGTTGGGTCTTAAGGCAAATTTGATTGACCGCTGGCTGAAAGAAGAGGAAGAAAAAAAGCTGTTGAAAGCTGCGAAAGGCAAGTTAAATGATCAACTTGCTGACATTATTCTCTTAGACCTTCAGACGGGATTATCTCAAGAGGAAATACTCGGGCTGAAGTTGTCGCAAATTGACTTTCACAGAAAAAGTCTGACAACTGTACGGAAAAAGACTAAGAAGAAAGATCGTCCTGCACGTACCATTCCCCTCAATGCCACTGCAATGGAGATTCTCGAACGGAGATCGAGAGTGGTAGCAATATCTGGATACATTTTTTTCAATGAAGCAGGCAATCCGATCGATCCTGGAAAACTGAAGAAAACATTCAAAAAAGCGGTTATAGAATCAAAGATTGAATATTGCAGGTTTCACGATCTGAGGCATACCTTTGCGACCAGGTTAGCACAACGAGGAATAGACCTCTATAAGATTGCAAAACTGTTGGGGCATGAAGACATATCAACAACGCAGCGGTATGCCCACCACTTTTGCGAATCGCTCAGGGACGGAGTTGATATTCTCGAAAAATGTGAAACGTCAGTGCTTGAAGAGAAATTCACTTTACAGAATAAAAGAAAAGCAAGAAAGGTTAGATGATTTTTATCACACTTTTATCACACCAAGGCCGGAAGGGGAAAAACATGGAGTTAGCCTGTTCGCGTAACTCCCTTATTTTAAGGAGAAAATCTGGTACCCCCTGCAGGAATTGAACCTGCGACACCAGGTTTAGGAAACCTGTGCTCTATCCTACTGAGCTAAGGGGGCATGCGGTTTTGCAGTTAATTATAACATTCACTGTTATAAAACTGTAATACTTTCAGCCGGTATTGCTACGTTTTCACCTGAAAAAACATCGAGAATTTCTACCCCGTCCCGAAGACTTTCCGGGCAGTAGTGACCCCCCATTTATTCATCTATAGTCGGGTTTCTTTCCGAAAAGCGATTTCCAGGCTGCAAAATAATTCTCTGTAATATAAATGCTTCGATCGAAGGTATATCCCTTTGAAGCATCTTCCAGAAGGACATCCCTGAGTTTCAGCCCTCCCCCTCCGCCGCAGGTGTGCTGGTAGAGAGAACCTTTCTTTTTTTTGATCCCCTTATCAAGTATGTCTTCAGCGGTTATGTTTCCATCGCTGGCATGGTAGCTGTTGCTATTCCCGTGACCAATCAAAATGACGTTCTGGTATTGTTCATCTGACAGCATATTGAGGAGAATATCTCTTTTGACATTACTTACCCATTTCACCCTGCGCCCTTCAGCGTTGTGCTTCGCTGTTATTGGGGTATAGAGGAAGAACTCACCAAGAATGGATATAAGCCATTTCGGAGCACCGCTATAATCAAAGCCGCTTGTAAAAGCGACAGTATCACATTCCGGAATGCACCCATTGATGAGTGTAATTATCCCGTTGCTGATCAACAAGACGGGAGCAATGAAAAGTCCCCCGATCCCGACGCCTGCGACTTCAAGTATTTTCCTTATCCTGCCGCCGGGCAGATCATAATGTGCCATATTGAAAAGGCTCATATTGATGTTAGTATAGCACTTCCGTTTTGAGGCACGTTAAGATGTTACTGAATTTGTTAAAGTGGAGAAGAGTATTTATAATTATTATTAATCTTTATCTTGTATATGTTTAGGGAGGCTCTACACGAGTGGTATACAAAAGGCATCGCAAAGAGCAGCTTGAGAAAATAGGGGTGAAGACCCTTTATATCTTAGGACAAAAAAATCCATATGATAAAAATCAAGAGAGTATATGATGAAGTCTCACCTGACGATGGCAGGAGAATACTGGTTGACAGATTATGGCCAAGAGGCTTAACAAAAGCTGGAGCAAAGATTGATGAATGGATTAAAGATGTCGCACCGAGCAATGAGTTGAGGAAATGGTTTGCTCATGATCTGTCAAAATGGCATGAGTTTAAGAAAAGATACACTGAGGAATTGAAAGGTCAGTCAAACCTTATAGAAATACTCCTAAACAGAGCAAAGGGTGGCAATATTACTCTATTGTTCTCATCAAAGGATCCCGCGCATAACAATGCTGTTGTGCTCAGTGAATTCATGAGTAAAAGAGCAAGGAGAAAATCATGACGCCCACTGAAATATTGAAGCATAAGCATAAGATTATTCTTATGGTATTGGATGCTGCGAAACGAGAAGAGTGTGGATGGGAATTGTTTCAGAATAAGATATAATCTCTCATATATATTAAGGTTTTATTTTTAAATCTGTAGTACAAAATATTACAAAAAAATCGTAATTTCAGCGATACCATATTTTTGATTTTTATGATATTAATTATTTTAAGAGGGTAAGGAGATTTCAATTAGTAAAAGGCATACCTTTTTCAATAAGAAGAAATACTATTATTTCTGAAATGTGCAGTATTTTCCAAATTCTAAGGGGGAGGAAGAGTATGAAAACGATCTTGAAAAAGAAATCATATCAAGCATCTCTGATGTCTCAGGATTTGATGTGGAAGAAATAAACCTTGAGAAAAATCTTGCTGATGAACCCGAAATAAACTCTATTGAAGCAGCAAAGAATCTCATAACACAAAAGGAATAAAACGTTTATGAGATATCTCAATTTTATGGAAAGGTAAATAAAAAGAATCTTTTTTATAGAACTTGTAAAATGACAAAATTGACTTGTCCGGTATGCAACACTACATGGTATGATGAATCATTGAATCCCTCTAAAAAGATGGGTGATTTAAAAGAAGATAGAAAGGTTACTGCGCCGTGCTCCCATGGTTTTGCCTTCCTTGTAAGACAATATGATCTTAATAAAAATATATGGTATTACGAACAGATTGACTTTATAAAAACTCAAAAATGAGTTAAAAATCAATTCCTTCAATATTAAATCACTTAACCCGAATACTGTAATCACTGTCGGGAACATTTACGGAAAAACAGCCCCAACGACAAGATTCCTCGCTGACACATTCGCTTCGCTCAGTGCATGGTTTATCCTGAACTAAAAGAAAAGATTCCTCACTCCGTTCGGAATGACAGCGAAGGGTTCGAAATGACAAAATACAATGCATATTAGTTTATACACAGGCCATAAATAATATTCAAAAAAGATATCTGTTTGAAACGGGAACGATTAATAAGACTTAAAAAGGCTTAATACCTTATCTAAAGCATCTGCAGCGTTTTCGGCCCTGACAATTCCTTTTATATCCCATGTTCTTATTCCGATTACGGGTTTCTTCATCTGTAGTGCAAAGGCAATTTCTGAAAGGGTGCCATATTCACCACCAACTGCTATTATGGCATCTGCGGTTCGGGCGATAATGACATTTCTGCCGATACCTAATCCGGTGGCAATGGGAATGTCAATATACCGGTTAGCATGACTCGAATTATCATGAGGAAGAATCCCGATAGTCAATCCATCTTCTGCTTGAGCGCCTTTTGAAGCAGCCTCCATGACTCCTCCAAGACCGCCGCATACGAGGACTGCCCCGCTTTTTGCTATAAGCCTTCCGACTTCTTCTGCCTCCAGAAGGAGAGCTTTCTCAGTTTTTCGTCCACCTATCACTGCAATGATTTTCTTCATTTGTTGTCTTTCGTGACGAACAGTTCTTTTTCTTAGTAAAACAGACCCGCTTGAATAGTTTATTATAAGCCCGCAGGGATCTTCAACTTCTTCCCTTGGTAGGTGTCCTTTGTTTCGAACAGTTTTTCAATATCTTGAAGAATCTCCTGTCTGCTCTTGCCCCAACGGGGCGCTACAAGGATGTTGTCAGGTGCGGTAGCAAAAAGCCTCTGCAAGACGACCTGAGAAGAAAGCCTTTCAATGAATTCGACTATAAATTCAAGAAACTCTCCGTATCCGAATGTATGAAATGGTTTTTCACGATGAAGAATCTCAAGCGGTGTATTTTTTACAACCTGCAGCTGGTGTATTTTAAGGAAATCTATCGGCAGGCATGATACCTCGTCTGCCATTGAAAGCATTTCTTCTTTCGTTTCCGTGGGAAAACCGACGATAACATGAGCTCCGATAAAGATACCCCTGTTTTTTGTTATATCAAGTGCCTCAAGAAACGCGTTGTAATCGTGACCTCGATCGATAAACCGAAGGGTTTTATCATACATTGACTGCATGCCATATTCGATAAGGATAAAGCTTTTTTCAGCCAGAGAGGCGAGCAGGGCGATCTTCTCCTTATCAACCGCATCAGGCCTTGTGCCAATGGCGAGTCCAACAACAGAGGGCTCAGATAGGGCCTCTCTATAGAGACGCTCCAGTTCATCAACAGGTGCATAGGTATTTGTATATGGCTGAAAGTATACAAGAAACTTATCAGCTTTATATCTCTTGCTGATATATACGATTCCCTTCTGTATCTGCTCTTTTAAAGTGACTGCCGGGGTGCAAGAATTCGGCCTGAAACTGTCATTATTGCAATAAATACAGCCTGATGTCCCTATTGTCCCGTCTCTGTTAGGGCAAGTGAAACCTGCATCAACATTTACCTTGTAAACTGTAGTGCCGAATTGCTTCTTTATGTATGAGCCAAAGGAGTTATAGCGTCTCAGCATACCTAATTATTGATTGTTACTGACCATTCTGTCAATGTGAGGGCTTCTTACCTTTTAAGAGTATTTCGCTGATTTCTTCCCAATTTTTTACGACGACACCGTCCTCTCCTTCTTCGAAGCTGAACGATTGAGGTTTGTATTCCTGTGCTGATGCGATAACAGATTGGCTTCCAATAATTGCTTTGATCTTTAATCCCTGTTTATGCAGCTCGTCAAAGACCAATCCTTCTCTCAAGGGTACAACCGGCATATTAACAAATCCATGTTCTTTTAACCATGACTTGAGGACTTTTTCCCCAAGAAGGCCCGTCTGAAGAAACACAATGGGGCACTTTTGAGACAGTTCCTCTATAACCTCCTGACTCCCCTGCTTCGGCTTTTGTGAGAATATTCCTTCAAATAAGCTTCCCTCAATATCTACAAAAATCACCTTATCACCTTTTTTTAAGGCAAGGAGCAATCCGGTATTTTCATCACCCCCTGATTTTACGTATATCTTAAACAGGCCGCTTTTTAGAGGTGTGAATTGTTTGTAAGCAAATCCATCTCCCCCTGAAAGGCTTTTACCGAGGGATTCCCCGTCTAAAAAAAACTCTACAATTCTTCCGCCTTGTGCAAAAAACCTCCCTCTGGTTTCGGCACTGAGCACGGTCTCTTCACCCTTGAGAACGAGTATGTCATCGACGAGTATATCCGGCAACCCGGTTGTTGGAAAAAGAAAGGTCGGAAGAAAGGTTAGAAATATCAAAAAGTATTGTAACACGGGAGACATAGATCCGGACGCCTTTAGGATTAAACGGCTTCCGATTGTTCTGATGCTGAATAGTATCCCTTCATCCCTTCTGCCAGTTCCCTGAGACGCATGTCAACAAGGTAATTTATTGTACCATCAGGATACGAACCATCAGCTTGTCTCTCTCCTGAAGGAACACCCGTCAAAATTTCAATTCCCTCGTCGATTGTCCTTGCCTGATAAATATGAAACCGGCCTTCCTTTACGGCCCTTACAACATCTTCCCGCAACATCAGGTTCCTGACGTTTTGCGGAGGGATCATAACTCCCTGCGTACCTGTCAGCCCTTGAGCCTCACAGACATCAAAGAAGCCCTCAACCTTTTGGTTCACTCCACCGATCGGTTGAACCTCTCCCTTTTGATTTACTGAGCCGGTGATGGCTATATCCTGCCTGACAGGTACTTTTGAAAGGCTCGACAGGATTGCATAGAGTTCTGTAGAGGATGCACTGTCTCCCTCTACACCGGAATATGACTGCTCAAAACAGATGCTTGCAGAGAGCGAAAGAGGTTTATCCTGGGCATATTTCCAACCCAGGTACCCTGAAAGGATGAGTACCCCTTTATTATGGATTGGTCCGCTGAGCTGGGCTTCCCTCTCAATATTTATCACTCCGCGCCTCCCCAAAAAAGTCTTGGCTGTAATGCGGGAAGGCCTGCCAAAGCTCAATATCCCCAAATCATAAACAACCAGTCCGTTTACCTGTCCAACAATTGCCCCCTGTACATCAACCATGAGAGTCCCTTCCGTAATCATCTGACGGATGCGTTCAGCGACAAGATCAAGACGATGTATTTTTTCTTCCACCGCTTTTTTCACATGTTCACCGGTAATCATTTCGCTCCGGGCATCCTTTGCCCAGTAATTTGCCTCGATAAGCAGATCTTTGAGCGGGCCGAATCGTGCAGAGAGCTTTTCCTGATCACTAACAGCCCTTGATGCATATTCGAGAACCTTGGCAACTCCACTTTGATCAAATGGCAGCAGTTTTTCTTCATCGCAGCAGGTACGGATAAAACAGCTATATTCCTTTATATTTTCATCTGTACGTTTCATCTGGTAGTCGAAATCTGCTTTTACTTTGAACATTTCCCAGAAATCTTCGTCATGGACACTGAGAAGTTGATACAGATTGTCGTCACCCAGAACGATGATCTTTAGATCTACCGGCATAGGTTGGGGCCTCATCCCCTGGGGAATAAAGAAACCGAATTGCTGCCCAGGGTCTTCGGTACGGACCTCTTTTGTCTTGATCACCCTTTTGAGGCCTTCCCAGACACCCGGATTCATTAAAACATCACGGATATTGAGAATGAGGTAGCCGCCGTTTGCTAATTGAACAGCACCGGGTTTAATCATCATATGATCACTCATGTATGTGCCCATAAGAGCCCTTCTCTCGATCTTGCCGAACATGTTAAACCAATGGGGATCGGGCTCAATGATGATCGGCGGACCTGTTTGGGGACCATTGTCAACGAATACATTGACCTTGTAAACAAGATATGGGTTTGCTTGTGGAACGGATGGAAAACCCTGCATTTGGGATTGGTCCGGTATCTGAATAAATAAGTCCAGATGATCGAGTGTATATTTTTTTGCTTCTTTCAGAAAGTCCAGCACATCAGGGTATTCACTATAGATGCTCATCAATTCATCAAATGGCCGGGAAATCGCAAACTCACCGGCTTTAAGCTCAATCTCCCTGAATTTTTCTTTTATTTCCTTGTCTAATTCATGGAGGCGCGCATTCGTTTCTTCGACAGTCCTCAACATTTTCAGACGCTGTGCCTCGATTTTTTCTTTTTCTGCATCAGGCAGTTGCAAGAAGTCATCCCTGGACATGGGTTTCCCGTCAACGAGGGGGACAACAGCAGCCCCTGCCGGAGATACCTGAACCATTAAATTTTTTTCCTTGGCTTCCTTTTCAAGTGTATCCATGGCTTCCTGATATCTTTTCTGGTGCTCTGATGCAATTTCTTGTTTCTGCCTGTTAAATTCCTCGCTGCCCAATGTCTTTGGTATGTCTTCCTTCAGTCTCTTGAGGATCTGTTCCATATGATCGCTGAATGCCTTTGCAAGATGCTGGGACAGTCTCAGGATCCTTGGATGATCAGGCTCAGTAAAATTGTGAACGTAGCACCAGTCACTCAGTTCGTAGTGTGTCCCCTCTGCTTTTCTGTCTTCAATGAACCTTTCAAGGCACGCCCTGGTCGTCGAGGCTTTCCCGGTGCCTGTCAGTCCGGTGAGGAAGAGATTGTAGCCGGAACTTCGCACTTTCAGTCCGAAGTCTATTGCATCCATGGCCCTCTTTTGACCGATAAACTCTTTTAAAGGCTCCATATCGGTCGTACATTTCAATTGAAAGACCTCTTCGGAGCATATCCAGCGGAGTTTCTCCAAGGGAACTGTATACTTCTTCAGATCAACAATCTTTTCCATAGCCCATCCCCTTTTTATGCTCATTATAGCATGTTTTAATGTATAACAAGCGTATACCCCTGCCGTAAGATTCCCGGCGGTTCTGCCGCGGGTAATCTTACTGTTTGATTCCCTGGAAACGAAAAATCTGCATCAATGCATGTGGGATTTCTGACGATATTTCTCAATGACTTTTCTCAACGTCTTTGATATACTTTTGCGAAGAACGTACCTTGTCAGCAGTATGGGATATCTTTTAACCGGCATGAAACAACGGATATGAGCGCACGGAATCGAATGTGGCAGATCTCATGGTAGAAATACTGGTTAGGGGTACATATTGAAGAAACTCACAACAAAGAAACTTATTGAGATCGCAAGAAATATCAGGCTTGTCATCCTCGATGTTGATGGTGTCCTTACAGACGGAAGTATTATCCTTGATAATGAGGGAAACGAGATAAAATCCTTTCATGTTCGTGATGGACACGGGATGAAAATGCTTATGCGAGCCGGTATCCACGTTGCCTTAATAACGGGACGGTATTCAAAGGTTGTTGAAAGGAGATCCCGTGAACTCGGCATTACCGAGGTTTTTCAGAAGTGCTACGACAAAAAAAAGGCATATCGTCAGCTTGCTAAAAAATACTCGCTTGATGATCGTGAAGTAGCTTATATCGGGGATGATATTGTTGATATCCCCCTTTTACTGAGCGTCGGACTTCCGGTAGTTGTTGCAGATGCCGACGATAACGTTAAGTCACGTGCACTGATGGTCACAGAAAAAGGAGGAGGCAGAGGAGCTGTAAGAGAAGTGAGTGATTTCATTCTTAAGGCAAAGGGACTCTGGCAAGCCATTTTAGATGGGTACCTTGAGAATTAATCTCCCGACAGTCCTGACTCTGAGCAGGATTGTCTTCATCCCAGTTTTTATCTTCACCGTTGTTCAGCACCCTCTATTCGGTGCTGTTGTATTCGGGATTGCATCCTTAACAGATTTTCTTGACGGATACCTCGCACGGCGTTTAAACATGATAACAAAATTCGGGATCATACTGGACCCTATTGTAGATAAGTTCTTGATAGTGGCCGCTCTGTTTGTGCTTGTTGATATGGGAAGGCTTCCTTCGTGGATAGCGATTATTATTACGGTGAGAGAATTCCTTGTGACGGCGCTGAGGGTGGTAGCTCTTTCAAAAGATATTATTATTCCGGCTGAAATAGGAGGGAAGTTAAAGACGACTACTCAAATTGCAGCAATCCTCTGCCTTATCCTGGGAGACAGTATTTTCAATATTAATTTCAGCGTGCCGGGTATTATTCTCATCTGGATTGCGTTAATGCTTGCTGTAATCTCAGGCGTACAATATACTGTTTCTTTCTGGAAAAGATTATAGTGGCATGAAAAATATATTGATCTTCATAATATCTTTTTTGATCGGCTCGATTCCCTTCGGGATAATAATCGCAAAGGCAAAAGGCATTGATCTGAAAAAGGTCGGCAGCGGTAACATAGGCGCGACAAATGTATTACGATCGCTTGGAAAATATCCTGCATTATTAACACTTCTTGGAGATGTTCTGAAAGGAACCGCGGCTGTTGCACTCGGGAGATATTTTGGATTAAGCCTGCTTTTTGAAGGTCTTGCCGGTTTTGGTGCAATCTTAGGACATAATTTCTCACTCTTTTTGGGCTTTCGGGGAGGTAAAGGAGTTGCAACGAGTTTTGGTATGCTGAGTATTTACTCTCCACAAACTGCACTGTTTACTTTTATAATATGGATAATAGTTGTCATGACCACAAAATATTCATCGTTAGGAGCGCTCGTTTCATTTGGACTGCTCCCGCTCAGTATGTTGTTCTTTGATCAAAGCGATAAAGCCGTTATTGCCGTTCTCATCACTATCCTTATTTTTGTGAGACATACGGAAAATATCAAGAGACTCTTAAGTGGCAAGGAAAGAAAGATAGGGAAGCGGGAATGAAAAAAACTCTTTTATTGTTTGTTTCGCTTCTTTTCCTTGTTGTTCCCTCCATCTTATCAGGTGAGGATTTCTATAATGAGCAGCTGAATCATGGCATAAGAAACTCAGAACCTTACGCATATATGCTTATTCAGCAGGCAGAATTAAACAAAGAACAGGCAAAGGACATCCTTGAAGAAGCATTGAAGTATTCACCTGACCTTCCTGCAACTTATTTTGCATTATCAAAAACAAGCCTTGAATTTTCGACCGAAGGAGTATTTAAAACAATTGATTATTTACTTAAAGGTATCGGAGCGTATAAACAAAATTTCTGGTGGTCATTTTCTATTGTGTACTCCTTATTCACAAGTGCCGTAGGTTCTCTTATCTGCTCAGTGATAATAATTATTTTAATAAGACTTCCCGTTGATATCCCTTTGCTGAGCCATGATTTAAAAGAGGACAGAACGAGGATATTCTCACTCCTTGCACTTGTACCCGCTTTTATAAGCCCTCTTTTCTTTCTCGGAGGCGTCCTCGTGATTATCGGCATGTATATGACGAAATGGAATAAACTCTCCGTTTATGTCTATTTCCTGTTTCTGCTCATTTCCCCGCTGCTCTTTGATACTGCCGTCATGTTCCTGAATGCATTATCGTCTGGAACATTAAAGGCCATTGTCCAGGTTAATGAATCAAAAGGCAATAGATATGCACTTTCCGTTCTGAAAGGCAGCGATGGCTATGTTGAACAGTTTTCATATGCCCTTGCTCTGAAACGGGAGGGCGGATATCACGAGGCTATGAATATCTACAACAAGCTTGTTTCAGAAAGACCCACTCCGGAAGCATACAATAATCTTGCAAATTGTTATGTCGCACTGGGTGATATAGAAACGGCAAAAGAACTGTACAAACGCTCAATAGCGATCCGGAAAATTCCATCTAATCTCTATAATCTCAGCGTTCTGTCCAGAGAAACCCTGGATTATGACAAAGGTGACGAGTATTTTCTCTCCGCCCAAAGACTCGATCGTGAAGCAGTATCTGAATTCAGAAGGATTTTCAGTAAAAATCCTAATCGGTTCGTTATTGATGAAAGTTTGACCCATTCAGAATTCTGGAAATATGCAGAGCGAACTCTCAGCCGATATACAATCAATTTCTCCTTGCTGCCACATATATTTATTTCTATAGGAGCCCTTGTCATGATGGTATTTTTCTACATACTGAACAGGCGTTTCAAGCATGTAGCATATAAATGTAAAAGATGCGGCTCAATCCTTTGTAACAAGTGTGAGAAACGTGTCCTGTGGGGGCGAATGTGCTTACGCTGCTATCTGTCCTTAGTAAAACTTGATGAGCTTGATGCAAAGGAGAGAATTACCCGATTATTGAGCGTTTATAAATATCAGAAAACGAGAAGAGACATAATAAAGTTTATTTCTCTTATACTGCCCGGCTCAGGTCAGGTATACGCGGGGAGTATTCTCAACGGTCTACTCTTCCTCTGGCTGTTCCTGTTCTTTTTGTTTATACCTATCACGAATACACTTTTTGTTCCTGGAACGTCCTATTTTTCACATTCCTGGCTGAGTGTGATTGCATTGATCCTTATGGGAGTTGTATATACAGCATGTAATATTATTATAAGACGGAGGCTTGCAAAAGGATGGCTTTAGAGGGATCGATCAGAGATTTCGGGCTTGCTGATATCCTCCAGTTGATTTATTTTCAGCGAAAGACAGGGATTCTCTTACTTGAAAGCAGGAGAGATAGAGTAAGGCTCCTTTTTATTGAAGGTAATATTACCGGAGCAGAATCCCGGAAAAGGATCGAAGCAAACAGGCTTGGCAAGGTACTGGTTAAAAAGGGAATTTTGGAAGAAAAAGAACTTCAATCTATTCTCGATGAACAAAGCATTACAAATATTAAACTTGGCCTTATTCTTATCAACCGTGGACTCGTTGAAAAAGAGGTTATACAGGAAGTTTTAACAGGACAGATTAAAGAGACAGTAATGCCGATATTCAGCTGGAAACAGGGAACTTATGAATTTACACCACAGGAAATCCCTGCTGAAAAGGGACTCCATATTTCTCTCGATACACAACACCTCCTCATGGATGGGTTACGGATCGTTGACGAGTGGTCTCTCATTGAGGGCAAATTAACGCTTGATACGGTCTTCTCGAAAACAGCCGGCAGCATCGGGGGACTAACCGGGGAAGAAGAAGATATACTGTCTCTCGTCGATGGAGATAACGATGTAAGCACGATCATCGATATTGCGGCAAAGGATAGTTTTGAAGTCTCAAAAACCCTTGTCTCCCTCCTGGACAAGGGAGCTATAGAAAAAAAGGAGGCAGCTCCTGTTGTTACCGGGATAGCCCCTGAAAAGATCAGAAAACCAACACTGCAATATCACTTCCTTACTATTATAGCAATTGTAATTGCAGGGATCATTTCATTGTATCCTGTATTTTCAGGCCCGGGAGATTTATTCAAGGGATTCACTGCTTCAAAGACCTTGAATGACCTCAGGTTTCAGATAGAAAACTATACATTTACATATGGTTCGTATCCTGAAAATCTCGATGTGATATCCACAAGTGTGGACCCATGGGGGAAACCCTATGTGTATAAGAAGAATGATTTTACGTACATAGTCTTTAGCAGTGGTGCGGATGGTCTCGATGGGACAAAAGATGATATTTTTTAAACGTAACAAGATAAAGGTTTTCAGAATAAAAGCTTAAAGCGCAGCGCACCATTCTTTCAAATTATGATTTGCGCATAGTGTATCATATATCAGTGAATATTTATGAGAAAAGCAGTAGTACTCTTAAGTGGCGGCATTGATTCTTCGACGTCACTTGCCATTGCACAATCAGAGGGCTATGAACTGTATGCCCTCAGTTTCGATTATAGCCAGCGTCACAAAAGAGAACTTGAGTCGGCACGATTAGTTGCAGCATGCTGTAAAGTTCGCAAGCATCTTGTTATAAAGGCCGATCTCAGTGAAATCGGAGGCTCCGCCCTGACCTCTGAGATTGAAGTGCCAAAAAAGGTTAAACAAATACCCCCCCATCCCCCACTTGATAAGGGGGGGCAAAAGGGGAGTGATTACTTGTCATCTATCCCTGTTACGTATGTCCCCGCACGCAATACAATATTCCTTTCCTTTTCACTTGGGTGGGCAGAGGTTCTCAATGCAGACAGTATATTTATCGGCGCGAATGCAATTGATTACAGCGGATATCCTGATTGTCGGCCTGAGTTTCTCAGGGCATTCCAGGATATGGCAAACCTTGCGACAAAAGCATCCGTGGAGGGAGGGAAGAAGATTGTCATACAGGCGCCGCTTCTCTTCATGAAAAAATCTGAAATTATCATAAAAGGGATCGAGCTCGGCCTTGATTATGGTTTAACGTGGAGTTGTTACGACCCGCAGCTCACAAAAGTTAAAAGTGAAAAGTTAAAAGTGAAAAGTTATGAAACTCAAAACTCAAAACTCAAAACTCGACACTTAGGATTTGTCCCCTGTAAACTCTGTGACAGTTGTGTCATGAGAGCAAAGGGTTTTAAAGAGGCAGGGATAGCAGATCCTTTAATCACATGATAGCGGATGAGACACCCGTAAAGCTTAGAGGACACCACCTCATATGCCTCCATTTCTTTACAGGAGAGGGGTACAATCCGGAGTTTATAACAAACCTGGGAGAGATATTGATGAGGGTTCGGTCCGGAGAAACAATAGAGGTATGTTCCGGAGCGGATGATGTCTGCACTATGTGTCCCTTTTTAAAAGATAGAATATGTCGCTATGATAACCACGCAGAGACTGAGGTACAAAAGATGGATAGGGACGCAACAGCACTCCTGAAAATTGAACCTGCTATGAAAGTAAGATGGGTCGAAATGCAGGAACAGTTACAAGGAATATTTAAAAGTTGGTCAGCGGATTACTGCAGGAGTTGCAACTGGAGAAATGTGTGCGAAAAAACAGCCCTCTATCAGGAAATAAATGGGTAATATTAAAATGTTAAAAGTGAATTTCGATGATATCCAGAAAGCTATGGAAGATGTATCGAGAGATATGTTTGATTACTTCTTTGATGCGGAGACGGGACAGGTGATATCTTTTTCTGAAGAGATCATGAGAGAGATTACTTCTCGACTATATGATAGTGATTTTGAAGACATGAGAGAAGGCATAGAATATATAGAGTTCGATGAAGAACCTGATCTGCCGGACTGGATGTTGGATGAGATCGATCTCACACTGGAGGTCCTCCTAAACGGAGAGGGACGGTATGTTCGTATCCCGGAAAGAAGAGCATCGGATGCATATCAGTCCATGGTTGACTTTATAGAGACCGTTGAAAATCCTGTTCTCAAAGAAGAACTTTCTCATGCCCTCAATGGAAAGGGCGCCTTCAGGAAATTTAAAGATGTCCTGGTTCATTATCCAGTGGAGAGAAAACGATGGCATGGACATAATGCAATGACTATGAAAAGAGAAATCAGAGGGTGGTTGAACTCTCTCGGTGTGAAGCCGATAGCTTAACCCGAAAAATGCAGTTGATTGTTGAATCGGAGGCAAAGTCGCCTTCAAAGTCTTTTGATTTCAACCCGTAACTCCGCTAAGAATACGTAATAGGTTTTAATGGAGAATAAGCAGGGATTGACTTTCCTGCTTATTTTTTATATTCTAATATTACGTATATACGTAATACACTATGCGACATCCTAAGTGGGC
>Ga0209270_1002292_pt1 | contig 20972 bp, 17 predicted proteins | sample MTBAKSrepl1MetaG_FD_187456 | JGI IMG/M metagenome (GOLD analysis project Ga0209270, IMG submission 187456) | Enrichment culture microbial communities from Arthur Kill intertidal strait, New Jersey, USA, that are MTBE-degrading - MTBE-AKS1... | ecosystem: Environmental > Aquatic > Marine >...
GAACATCGCATGGACCGTAACCGGTTGAAAGGAACAGTAGGGGATCGGATCAACGCCATCCTGAGCGCCGCTGGGATGAATTTTGCCAAGCTGCTCAAATGGGCAGCCGCCCTTTTGCGCCTTATTTTTTACTGGCTATTTGGTTGTCAAAGAACGCCGTTGTTAATGCCCGCATATTGAATACGGGCTTTTTCAAGATCGACTAAAGTATTTTTTTTCGGAGAGGCGGTATTGAAAGATCCGGATCGTGCGCTCGAAGAACTCTATTCATTCCTTAAAATCGATCCAACTTTCAGGCCCGCCAACGTTAAAGAGGCCAAAAACGTTTCATGGGGCTGGTTTTCGATTATGGCCACCAGGCTGATACCCAACAGATTTGAAAAAATCGCACGCAATCCAGCGATACGATATTTGGACCAGAGCCGGATAGCTAAATCCTTGAGCGTTTCTAAAAAAGATTTGGACTTCTTGAATGATCTATATTGTGGAGAAAAGGAGCGTCTCGAGCGTTTGCTGGAAAGGCCTGTGCCATGGGCTTAAAATTCAAAATTATCTATATGTTAAAAAATATATACCAATTTGTGCATTCTTCGACTCTTGAATAGAGAAAAAAGTTTCCCTAACAGCTCCAAGGCTATCTGATCTCATTGAAAACAAAGAATATTATTTTTCATTTACTTCTGCATGAAAATTGCAAGGATTAATTTTTATGGACTCGTAAAAAGTGGAAATTTCGTTTATCCCGTCATCCCGGCGCTCGCTGGCAAGACGCCTTTGCGACTTTTTACCGGTTCATCAATTTTAGGTGAGTTCATTCGGGTTGTATTAGGGCCGTCGGTGCAGGCTCGGATTGTTCTCTTGGCACCTAATAAGCAACAGGATCTGAGATGTTTCAACAGCAAGCACAGATTATCAATACCTTCCTCATGGTTTTTGACGCCATATGCGTTATTGCGGCCGCTTACGGTGCGTATTTTATTAGAAAATTGATCGATCATCGTTTCTCGATAGAACCGGACCTGTTTCTCACTTCCATTTTGGTTGTTGTTTTCGCCAACAACTACTTTATGGGCAAGTTCAAGCTATATGGGGATCAAAAGGTAAAATCCCAGCTGGATTTAATATTTAGAATTGCGAAATCTGTACTGCTCGATTTTATTGTTGTCAGCGCGGCGATCTTCATGCTCAAGCAGACTGATTACAGCAGGCTTTTCTTACTGCTTTTTGCGTTTCTCACATTTGGGATGCTTTGGATCCAACGCAGTGCGGCGCATAACTACTTCAGTTCAAAATCAAATAAATTCAGCCTGCATCATATTCTGATCGTCGGTTCCCAGAAACGAGGGCAGATTGTCAAAGATCTGATGGAACAACAATTGAGTTGGGGGCATAAAGTGATCGGACGGCTCGCCTTGCGGGCGGATGCTTGTGAAGGAAATGATTGCCTTGGGGCGGTTGAGCGGCTGCCGGAGGTCCTCAGGCTCCAGGAGGTCGATGAGGTCATATTCGCGCTTGAGGGGGACAAAAATATCGTTCTGTCGGATTATCTGCATGAATGCAGGCGCAGGGGGGTCTTGGTGAGGATCCTGCCAGCGTTATGGCAGGCCGACGACCCTTCGATTTCCGTCGAAAAATGTCAAACTGTACCCTTTATTACAATAAAATCAGCCAATTTCAATGCCACGGGTCTCCTGTATAAACGATTGATCGACATCATCGGAGGGCTCGTCGGCACCATCCTTTTTCTGGCCATGTATCCGTTCCTGGCGGTTGCGATAAAATTGGATAGCAACGGGCCCGTCATTTTCAAACAAAAGCGTGTCGGACAGCACGGACGCACCTTCAACCTTTATAAGTTCCGGTCAATGTTCGAAAATGCGGAGCAGATGCAAGGGGAATTGATTCAAAAAAATCAAATGAACGGCGGCATGTTTAAAATTGAGCAAGATCCGAGGATCACACGCGTGGGGCGGTTTTTGCGCATAACCTCCTTGGATGAATTCCCTCAATTCGTTAATGTGTTAAAAGGCGAAATGAGCCTGGTGGGAACCCGTCCGCCGACCGTCGATGAGGTGAAAGCGTATCATCCGGACCATCTGAAGAGACTATCCGCCAAACCAGGAATAACCGGCCTCTGGCAGGTTTCAGGCCGTAACCAGATAAGGGATTTTGATCGCGTGGTGGAGTTGGATTGCAGGTATCTTGACAATTGGAGATTTTCCAACGACATGAAAATACTAATAAAAACCGTTTATGTGGTTTTAAAGCGCAAGGGCGCAATCTAGGTTTCACTCCCGTCATCCCGGCGAAGGCCGGCATGACAGCTCCGCCACTTTTTACGGTGTCATCAAGATTCGGCCAGATTCGTGGCGTGATCAGAAGTGGGCAGGTGTTATGGTTTTTCCGGGAAGAGTTGCATACCCTAACAAGGGAGCGGTGAGGATAGAAGAGCGGCGGTGGCATGGCTGTGAAACGGAATTCTCAATTCAAGGGGAACTATGTAAAATACTTCACATTATAATTGATTTTTTGGGAAGTGATATTGCCACGCAAGGCAGGTCGGATCATAACCTTTTGAATAAATTAAAAATAAATTAAGATTAACCTCTGGCACTAAAATTGCTAATAATCATACCAAGTGATTTGAGACACAGGCTTCCAACACTTATCTTAGACAATCTGAGACAAATCGATAGGTATGATTATGAGGATCATCTTGTTTTTAGTTTTGATACTTGTTTTTGTAGGCACGGTCTTTTTCCCTACCGGGGGACTCATCGGGTCGCAAGGTGATTTAGTGCCACCTGACCTTTCAATTCAAAAAGAGATCTCGTCGGTTCCTTTTCAATCTGCCTTGGATTCGGACCAGAAGGACGCCATTTTCTCAAAAACGACCATTGTTACACTCGTATTGGCCGTGTTAGGTGTTGTGATATTCCGCCAACATTCCTTTAATTAAACCCAACGAGGTGGCTGCCTGATATTTCCAGACTGGCGGCCACCTCGATCTAATTTTATCCCCCGCCCGTATAATATCCCCTGAATGTAACTGTTGATGGTGGCATAGAACGCATTGAAATACTCGCAAGTGATATGGTAATCCGATCAGGAAGCAATGACAGCTCAAAAACGATGACGTCAAGGGATCGGGCCTCCCATTGGATCGGTCAAATTCATGCCCCTTTCATGGCCGTCCAAATCGGGTGCCCTCACGTCTCGTGTGATTTATCCAATTATTTTTTGATCTTGTTGTGATAAGAGATACGTGTTCAGCGTCAGATTGGATTTTATTCGGATATCATTAGATAGAAGATAAACCTTTAAAAAGTCGCACAAGCGTCATGCCGGACCCCGGATCGTGGTCCGGTGCAGGCTTTGATCCGGAATACAGAACTTATTAAAAATACTGGATCCCGGCTTTCGCCGGGATGACGGGAAAAACAAAATGCAGACTTTTTACGAGTCTGTCATTAAATAATGAGTAATGGTTTTTTATGAGCGCATTGAAAGGATCTCCAGTTTGACTTTAATCAATCTTTGGGTATATTAAAAAGCTAATAAAAAAAGGATGATACTCATGAATCGATTTGCCAGGGGAAATGGTATGTTAAAAAAGGGGTTATTCTGGAATACTATTTGCTTGATCGTTCTGATAGCCGTTTGTGATGTGCATGCGTTGGATTCTTTTTACACTATCGGTCCTGGTGATACTCTGGAGATATCGGTATGGAGGGATGAAAGTCTGAGCAGGGAGTTGATCGTGCCGCCGGATGGCGTGATTTCGTTTCCTCTTGTGGGCGATATCAATATCAGTGGAATGACCGTTTCCGATTTAAGGAAATCGGTGAAGCAGAGACTGAACGAATATGTACCCGATGCAACTGTAACGGTCTTATTAAAAACTTTTAACAGTCTGCGTGCGTTCGTCATCGGAAAAGTCAACAACCCTGGCATGTTTCCGATTTCCCTGGAAACCAACGTCATGCAGATATTGTCCATGGCGGGCGGGCTGAACCCCTACGCCTCGGAGGGAAATATACATATTTTAAGGCAAGTAAAAGGAAATAGCATAAAGATTCCGTTCAACTATAGCGACGTATTGAAGGGGCGGAACCTGGAACAGAACGTTATCCTGCAGCGGGGAGACGTTGTTGTCGTGCCATAGCAAGAGAGATCAATTAATACCCTTTCAACACAACCCAATCATAAAGGATAGGGCATGAGCGATCTGAAGGCTGTTTTCAATTTGAAAAAAATCGGGCAGAGGTTCCTGAAAAGAATTACTGCGACTGCAATAGGAATAGCAATCTTTTTCCCTTTTGGTCAACTGCAGGCCGAAACGATCTGGACGCCCTCATTGACGCTTGCCGGCATCTATGATGACAATATACAATTTACCAGGTTCGAACCGGAAGAGGATTTCATATACACCGCTCAGCCCGGATTGCAGCTTAACTACAACCAGGAGTTCACTCGAATTTATTCGAGGGGTTATGTTTACCTGCGAAGGTACGATAGCAATGATGAGCTGGACGATGAAATCTATCGATTCAATCTTGAGGGCAAGTCAAATATTACAGAGCGTTTTCGCCTCAGGGGGGATTATGAGTTTATAAAAGACACCACCTTGGATGCCGAGCTGGATGAGATTGGTCGCATTTACTCTAGGGAAGATCGGATGAATCATCACGCGCGACTCTCTCCGACCTATAATCTCACAGAACGTTTTGTCGTCGGATTGGATGGACGTTACCGTGATGTAAGTTACGATTCTGATGTTAAGGTGGATTATACTGTTTGGGATGTCGGCATGCCGTTCAGGTGGCTGCTGATTACGCAAATCGACTCCATCTATGTGAGTCCGGGCTACTCTTATCGCGATTCGGATACCAACCGCACGGACAGCTACAACCTGAGGATAGGCTGGGATCATGAAACCACTGAACGATTGAAGCTCAATTTCTCTGTCGGCGCACGGTATACCGAACAGGAGAACCTGCGTTCAGGTGACACATACGAGACCTGGAATGGCTTGGGTGCGCTGCTTTTGGATTATATTTTCCAAACCGGGAAACTTACGCTTGATTTTCAACATGATCTTCGAAACACGGCGGCCGGCGACGTCGTGAATGTGACCAGGCTCAGAGCACGCCTGAGGTGGAACTTCACCGAACGCATGGGGATGGATCTGGAAGGACGTTATTTCTACACGCGAGACGAAAGAGAGGAAAGCGGGGAATCCGGGCAATATTACCAGCTCAGTCCGGAACTGTTCTATCAATTGACGGAGAATCACACGATTTTTATCGTCTATGACTATTCGCACGACTATAATGACGAACTTGAAGAAGATAGAAATGCCGAACGAAATCGGGTCTGGGCGGGTATCCGGCTGAACTTCCCATTCGAGTATTGAACGATGTCATGAATGAACGGTTGTGGTGACAAAACGTAAGTAAGAATCTTGCGAAGAATTGGAACAGGGTTTCTTACATCCCGGTCAACAGCAATATCATCAGGTGTGATCAATGGATACAAATATAACGATAAAAGATATCAAAGGGCTTGTTCGACGCCGAGCGAAGCTTTTCATTCTGGTGTTCGCAATCATTTTTCTCGCCATGGCTATTCTGGCCTTGTCGCTGCCGCCGATGTATCTTTCCAAGGCCGTCATTTTGATCGAAACGCAGCAGATTCCTGATGAGTATGTCAAGTCGACGATCACTTCATATGCCGAACAGCGGCTGGAGATGATTTCGAGAGAGATACTCAGAGGGGAAATCCTGCGCCCCATCATTGATGAGCTTGACCTTTATCCTAGAGTTCGCAAGTCCGATGGAATCGGTTCGGCCATTCAAGAGATGAAGGATGCTATCCTCGTTGAACCGATCAGCTCTAAGATCGGCGTAAAGTCCTATACTGTCGCTTTCAATTTGTCTTATGAAGGGGAAGATCCTGAAAAGGTGTTTCAGGTCACCGATCGCCTGTCCAAATTATATTTGCAGAAAGAGACGGAGAAACGCGAAAAACAGGCATCCGTAACGACTCAATTCATGGAAGCCGAGTTGGAAAATTTGAAGAAGCAGATCGAACAGCATGAAGAAAAAATCAGCGAATTCAAAAAACAACATATTGGGGAGCTGCCGGGAAGCGTTAACGCCAATATCAGCACATTGCAGCGGCTCGAGAACGAATTGGATCGAACCAGCAGTCGCATCAGAACCTTGCAGGACCGAAAAATCTATCTTAAAGGCCAGTTGGCCAACATCGACCCCCTGAAACCCATTCAAACCCAAGATGGCAAGGTCGCCAGTAATCCACAGGAACGTCTCAAGACCTTGAGACTGGAACTGATTCGTTTAAGTTCCAGATTGTCCAACAAACATCCCGATGTCATAAAGTTGGTCAACGAAATAGAGAAACTCGAGAATCAAGTGGGAACAACCGATGAGGCCGTGGTCAAGATCAAACGGTTGCAGGCATTGCGGACAGAGCTTTCAAACATGGAAGCTGTAAAGGGGGAGATGCACCCGGATATACAAAGGCTTAAAAATGAAATTGGCAGGATGTCTGACGAAGTGGACAAATTGCTCACCGACAAGGCTATGGTCAGTGTATCCGAGCAGAAGCCGGACAACCCGCTTTACATTGATTTGGCGACACAAATTGCCTCGGCGGATTTCGAGATAGGGAATTTGAACGAGGATACCCAGAAGCTAAACGAGCTTATCGCGGATTATCAGCAAAGGATTGAAAATGCGCCGACCGTTGAGCGCGAATTTAATGAACTGACAATTGACTACAATAATGCCAAACAGCGCTACAACGAGGTCTTGACCAAATTATTGCAGGCGCGTGTTGCGCAGGAAATGGAGATCCAACAGCAAGGCGAGCGATTCTCCATCACAGATCCTGCCTATGTGCCCACCAAACCACATAAGCCGAACAGGTTCGCTCTCATACTGCTGGGGTTTGTCCTTGCCAGCGGAGCGGGATTGGTTGCGGCGACGCTCAAGGAATCATTAGACCGTACAATTAAAAGTGGGGAAGATTTAGCTCCTTTCGAGGGTGTCGATCTTTTAACTGTAATGCCATACACACCGACAGAAGATGAACTACGTATCAAAAAGGTGAGATTGGCGGCTATGGTGGTGGGTTGTTGTGTGATTCTGGGAATCGTATTGATCGCTGTAGACAGATTAATCCTGCCGTTGAATGAGGCAATTGCCATCGTTATCGAAAGATTGACTTATTAAATATGGAAAACAAAAATTATGAGCAAAATAAAAAAGGCCCTATTAAAAGCTAAAGAAGCAAGAGAACTTCATCCTCAAAGCATAGAGATAACTGATCTTCCTGAGGTCGACGAGGTAGAGATCGACCCGGAGAAAATCAAGTTCGAAGTCGATGGACAACACCTCAGAAAAGAACTCGAGGTGAGCTATCAACAAACCAGGGTTTACAATCTGGACCCTAATTTGCTGCACAAAAATAAATTGTATGCAATTTTTAAAAACAATAAAGTAACCGATAATTTCGATATCGCCAAAGGCCTTCTTCTTAAAAAGTTGGACAAGCTGGATGGCAACTGTTTGATCGTTACAAGCGCCAAACCCGGAGAAGGTAAGACATTCGCCTCCCTGAACCTTGGGATCAGTATTGCCCGGGAGCATGATCTCACAGCCTTGGTGATCGACGCTGATTTGCGCAACCCGTGGCGCAGCCATAGGGATTTCGCTAATGATTTTTTCAGCCTGACACCAGATAAGGGTCTGGTCGATTATTTGGAGGGCAAGGCTGGTTTGAGCGAAATCATCCTCAATCCCGGTATCAATAAGCTGACCATTATCCCTGCTGGCAGGCGAGCGCTGAATTCCGCCGAATTGCTGAGCTCTCCTCGTATGGAATATCTGATCAAAGAACTCAAGAGGCATTACGGGAAACAGAGGATTATTATCTTTGATTGCCCGGCGACTTTATCTTGCGTGGATTCAATTGTTTTTTCGCACCTCGTCGATGGCATATTGTTTGTTGTCGAGTCCGAGCGAACGACCTCAGAAGATTTAAAAAAGGCCATGGCGCTTTATAAGGACAAACCGATACTGGGTGTCATTCTTAACAAGACCAAAGATGAGGAAGACACCGAATTAAAGAATTGATTGCCATATGTATGAATCCTTCTATGGTCTAACGGAAAAACCGTTCAACCTCCTCCCCGATCCGGACTATTTGTATATGAGTGCCGGGCATGAAGATATTTTTACGCATCTGGAATACGCCGTTTCTGAGAGCAAGGGATTCGTAGTGGTTACGGGGGAGGTAGGATCTGGAAAAACCACTCTGATCAATTATCTAATTTCAAAATCTCTTACGGGCGTCGAGTTGGCGCTCATCAACAACACTTATATTGCTCCCAATCAAGTCATTAAAAGTATATGCCGCGAATTCGAAATCAAAACCGAGGGCATGGACAGAGATGAAATGCTCGATCATTTTCACAATTTTTTGATCGAAAAATATTCACTTTCGAAGCGGGTGATTCTGATTTTCGATGAAGCCCAGAACCTTTCCATCAAAACCCTCGAAGAAATCAGGATGCTCTCCAATCTGGAAGCTGAAAAGCATCATCTAATTCAGATTATTTTATCCGGACAACCCGAACTCAGGGGTAAGTTGAAGGATCCCAGGCTTAAGCAGTTCGTGCAGCGTATTACCGTGTATTGTCATTTGAAGGGGCTTTCACGCAAAGAGGTCGATGATTATATAAAATATCGCTTGTCGGTAGCGGGTGCCAAAGACTCTAACCTGTTCAGCGAGGAGGCAATTGAACTGATTGCTTTCTACTCCAAAGGCATACCTAGAATTATAAATTTGATCTGCGATGCATCGCTTGTTTATGGCTTTGCCGATAATCACAAAAAAATAGACAAGAAGATTGTCGAGGATGTAATCAGAGAAAGAAGCAGCAGCGGTATCTTTGCAAATGAATCCCTGGAAAAGGAAGACTCGCCGCCATTGAGCGACTTTGTGCCCAATGAGGAGGGAGCTGGTGCTGCGCGTATCGATGCCTTGGAGGCAAGAATCCAGAACCTTGAAGCAGTGTTGAAGAGTGTTGACAAGCGGTTGAATTCTTTATTGAATATAAGGGACGAGAAGGACGCCGTAGTTCTTGAATTGTTTAAACTATTAAAAAGCAGCATGGAAAGCCGTTACGACACCTTGTTGCATGTCGCTCGAATCAAAGCCAAGAATTGACAGTCTTGCAAAAAGTCGAAAATTCACTCTTCCAGTCATCCAGCCAAAGCAGGGATACAGTATTTTCAAAATGTTCTGAAGGCCGATGTTGACCGGCATGACGGCTTGGGCCTTTTTACGCGTCCATCTATGAATTGAGTTGGACGCCATGAAGATTTGGGGTTTTGGGTATCGCAGTCAAATCACCCCACCTGTGACACCCGATTGCTCATTGAGACCGATTGCCGATGATATCCGTCGTTAGGGAGAATCGCTGAAACTCTCGAAGTTTTTGCAACCCAAGGCAAGTCCCAAGCTGCAGCTCCTGAGGTAATCGGCTGCAGCTTTTTCATTGTCACCCATCAGTTGATATACGTATCCTCGATTGTTATAGGCCAATGGAAATTGAGGATCATATTTTATTGCGTCGTTTGCATCTTTCAAAGCCTGTTTTAGAGAATTTAGCTGTGCATAGGCCGCGGATCTGTTGGTTAATGCGACGGCATTCTGAGGGTCGAGTTCGATTGCCTCTGTAGCTGCTCGAATGGCGTTTTGCCAATCACCGTTTTTAAAGGCTGTTTGACTCTTGTCGATCAATTGTTGGAGGCGTGATTGATCGGTCAACATCTTTAGATTGTCACATCCTGTTTCAAGTCCAAGGCGGCAAGCTTTCTGATAGTAATCTTTTGCTTTGGCCAGATCATATTTGCGCTGATAAGCGAGCCCAAGATTGTTCAAAGCATAGGGATTGGTCGGGTCAATGGAAAGCGCGGTAATAGCGTCCTGTATGGCTTTCTCCGGCATACCCCTTTCAATATATGCCCACGAGCGGGTTATATATGGGTTAGTCCTGCCAGGGTCGAGTTCGATGGCTTTGCTGGCGTCTGCAATGGCCCGGTCGAAATATCCCTGCATGGCTGCATCGTAGCTTCTCTGCTCCCAAACGACCGCTTCGGGATTATCGGTTTTGTTAGGCTTAACAGCCAACGGTTCATCGGCTTCGAATACTTTCTGACTGGACTTTTCAGAATCCGGTGCATTTTTTGAAGATGAGAATTCAGATGTTGCAGGGGAAATGGCCATTTTTGGGGTTGAGATGTTATCGTTATCATTGGCGACAGGTTGCCTTTGCTCAGGTCCGCCGGTGTATGGCTGGATAATGGGGGGGAACAGCCTGTCAAGCAGGAGTTCAGAATTCGATGAGTAAATTAGAATCTGGACAGAGTTGATTTTGTCCGGGGGAATAGATGATTGTGTTTCTAAAATCATCGGCTTGAAATTATTGATGATAAATTGACCCGCTCTTGGCAGCCAGCGCGGCTTCCCGGATGAAAACTCGACAGCCGGCATGATCATGCCTTCCTGGGATGTGTGATCACCTCCGGTCTGGAATTTTACAAATGCATATCCAGACACAGCCTGTGAGCCACCGATCGTATGGTTTTTAACAATTTTAAACTCGGCACGATATTTTTTACCAGGGCCATCATGCATAAGGACAAAATCTTCTACGGAAACAATCGGGTGCTGGAGGTCATCTGGGACGGAAGAGTTTTCATTTATTGTAGTCATGGGGGTAATCGATGGTGTCTCATCGACTAAAGCCTGTTTCACCGGATTGAGTTCTCGTTGTTTGGTATCTGCAGCGCTGGTCGGCATTGGTGGAATTTTATCTACTTTATTGCTGTCAATTGGTTTTGTAGCTTTCTCAGTACGAGGCTGGGCTTTTATTGGAAAGAGTCTCTCTTCCTTTTTGGACTTTGTGGTTGAATCTTTTTCCTGTGATTGAAGATGTGGCAGTGGTGTCGGCAATGCTGGGCCTTCCAGCGTGTTGACATTGGGTGAAAACTTTAAGAGAGTTATCAGGGTAGTTACCACAAGGGCGATTGCGAGAATCGCAACAACCCAAAATGGTTTAAAAAATCTGAAAGCTGGAAAACGCCGGCGTACTGGATGGGCGACATCCCCAGATCGGGAGATGGTGGTGGATTGCACCGCACTTGATATCTCGCCGTTTATTGCTGGCAATTTCTGGAAGATATCTTGGACGGCTTGGACCTTGGGCGAAGAACCACCATTATCATCATTTAAATTGCCCGAAGGCTTAGTCTGAATCGCATCAAGCTCTTGGATATAGTTTAAAATTAGCCTTAAATCACATTGCCTTTTAACTTGTTCCAAGGGCTCGCACTGATCTAGTTCCTTGAATAGTTTTTTGTATCTTTTAATTGCGAATTTTTTATAATATATCAATGGGTCATCATTATTGGTGAAGTCTTCAGCGGGTCCGATCAGGTGCTTAATTTCTTCATGATGATATCCCAATTCATCTGCGCGTTTGATGACCTTCAACCTTATGCAATCAATTTCGCTGAAAGCGGAATTTTCGTTGGGATGCACGAGGCCTATGAGACCTTCATGCGTATAGACATTAACTTTCTTTTCATCCACACCTATAATTCGTGCGACTTCAAATAATGAATAGTTTTTTTGGAGGTCAGGCATGGTAATATTGCTCGACTAAGTTATAAAAGTTGGTTTCAGACCCAATATTATTTCGAAGGCTATAATGCATTTTTTATACCGTATTTGCCAATGATTTAATAATACTGGTCTTATTTTTCATCATACGATAGTGTCAACATATCCAAGGAGTCAAGTACTATATGGGTTCTGCGAATCGATGCGATCCAAGGAGTGATGGTATGATAGCCGGTTGTAAAGCAAGACCTCATGGCGAGGAAATTAAGAATCTTTTAGTCGATCCGGACCGCGCCAAAGTTTTAAAGGAACTGTCATTGAATCTGCCCGATGTCACATTGAAAGACCATCATTTATGTGATTTTGAATTGCTTGCCACAGGTGCTTTTTCACCTTTAGAGGGCTTTATGGTCAGGGCGGATTATGAACCCGTATTAGATCGATTGCAATTAAAAGACGGCACAGCCTGGCCGCTTCCGATTTGTCTCGATATTACCGAAACTCGTGCGCGAAACCTTGAAGCAGGTCAGTCCATTGCGCTGCGCGATCCAGAGGGTTTTTTGCTTGGTGTTATGCATATTGAGGATATGTGGCCGATCGATCATGAAAAAGAGATGAATGTTCTTTACGGTGAAAAAGATGATAATCACCCGGGCATTCAACATCTGCTAACTGATATCGGGGACTATTATGTCGGCGGGAGGCTGGAGGTGATCAGTCTTCCGCTGCATTATGATTTCAAGCTGCTGCGCTCTACACCGCATGAAGTCCGCGGTGAGATTTATAAACTTGGCTGGCAGCGAGTCGTTGGTTACCAAACCAACAGCGTGATGCACCGTCCTCAATTCGAATTGACCCTCGAAGCGATGCGGCGGGCCAAAGCGAACCTGCTTTTGCTCCCGATCGTCGGTGTCATGAGAACTGAGGATTTCGACTACTACACACGGGTGCGTTGTTACAAAGAGGTCATCAAGCACTACCCGCCCGATTCCAATTATTTGTCGCTCTTACCCTACTTCATGCGTTTTGCAGGTCCCAGAGAAGCCCTTATGGGGGCCATCGTGGCCAAAAATTACGGATGCACCCATTTTGTTGTAAGTCATAACCATGCAGACCCAGGGCGCAATAAGGGATACGATAGCTTTTATGACTGGAACGCATCGAAATCATGGTTGGAAAAATACGGTGCTGAATTAGGCATCTCATTATTACTGTTCGATGAAATGGTCTATTTGCCATTCGAGGATGTGCATCGATTTGTTTCTGATGTGAATAAAGATACCAAGACAATCAAAATGAGCGGTGTCGACATCCGATATAGGATTACCAGTGGTCGGCAGGTACCAGGGTGGGTCTCGTTTCCGGAGGTTTTAGATGAACTGCGGAAAGCCTATCCTCCACCTGGGAGGCAAGGGTTCACCATTTTTTTGACCGGCCTGTCGGGTGCCGGCAAATCAACTATTGCCAAGGTTCTTTTTTCAAAGATGCTGGAGATCGGTGAGCGTCCGGTCACCTTGCTCGATGGTGATATCGTGAGGCAAAATTTATCGAGTGAACTGACCTTTTCAAAAGAGCACCGGGATCTCAACGTGCGACGAATCGGTTTCGTGGCCAGCGAGATAACGAAGAACAGAGGGATCGCAATTTGCGCTCCAATTGCACCTTATGAAAACACACGTATGGAAATCAGACGATCTATAGAAGCTTATGGAGGATTTATCGAGGTTCATGTCTCGACACCACTGAATGAATGTGAAAAACGTGATCGCAAGGGCATGTATGCGAAAGCCCGCGCCGGATTGATAAAAGGTTACACTGGAATTGACGACCCTTATGAAGCACCTAAGGCGCCTGAGTTGATTATCGACACGTCGAACATAACGCCTGACGAAGCTGCCCATGAAATTCTACTGCTCTTAGGGCAGCGGGGGTATATATAGGGTTATTTGAAATGAATTTTCGAATAACAAGGCTGTCATGATTGGGTTATAGTTTATGGAAAAAAATTTTGATTTAGTTGGACCGATGATTACTGCCGTCGTTGCGGCCTTAAAAGCCGGGCAGGTTATTATCGAAATTTACAATACAGACTTCAAGGTTGAAACTAAATCTGATGAGTCCCCCTTAACGTTAGCGGACCGGCGATCCCATGAGATCATTAAGTCCATGCTGATGGGGTATCGCCTACCCATGATCAGTGAAGAAGGTAGAGATATCCCGTTTCAGGAACGACAATCCTGGAAGAGGCTATGGATTGTGGATCCTTTGGATGGAACAAAGGAATTTGTCAAAAGAAATGGTGAATTCACCGTCAATATCGCATTGATCGAAAATGGACAACCTGTACTGGGAGTTGTATTCGCACCTGTTCCGGGGGTGCTCTACTTTGCCGGCAGAAACTTGGGATCTTATAAGGTCGATTGTCCAACCGACACATGGCTCGACAGTTCCACAAAAAGAGACCCAGAGGAGGTCTTGGGTGCACTGATATCTTCCTCAAGAAGGTTGCCTTGTAGCAAAAGAAATCCGGCAAAATATACTATTGTGGGCAGCCGTTCGCATGCCAGTTCTGAATTGGTAGATTTTGTAGAAAGGATGAAGCAGGAAAAGGGCCAGGTGGATTTTAAACAGGCAGGGAGTTCTTTAAAGATTTGTCTTGTTGCAGAAGGCGGTGCAGATATCTATCCTCGCTTAGGGCCAACGATGGAGTGGGATACCGCTGCCGGCCATGCAGTAGCAATGTTTGCCGGGGCTAAAATATATGATTACAATACCAATCAAGAACTGGGTTACAACAAACCCAACCTTTTGAACCCGTGGTTTATTGTCGAGAGGACATAATTTGTAGTCGATTCTCGAGAAATGTTGCAGTTCAATGAGAGGGGAGGGTTATGGAAAACGGGCCAAAAAATGGGAACTCTTTAAGCTTGACTGAAAGACTCAAATCGTTGATCGACAATCTGACAGAGGAAAAGAAATCATTGTTATTGGATTTGCTCCTGGAGTGGCAGCAAAAAGAGCAGAGGAATGATCCGAGAATTCCATGTTTGGTTGCAGTAGATTACTACGATCAACGAAAAATTTACCGGGACTTTATTCAAGACTTAAGCAGAGGCGGCGTGTTTATTGAGACCAAAGAGTCCTTCGATCAGGGGCAAAAGATTTCTCTAACCTTTACGTTGCCTTCCTCCCAGAATCACTTTAAGACGGCTGGTGAAATCGTTCGCACTAGTCCCAAGGGGATCGGTATCCGATTTTCAAATAAGTTGAGCAAATACCAGGAGGAAATAATTCGAAAGGCCATTGACCCAAAAGGCAATTTTCCATAGCAATCACTTTTTAAAACAGATTTTTTTTCGTTAACAGAATTTTTTGAACCACGAAACGCATTCGACAATAAAATTGTCTTGATGGTCTGAATTGCTCATTCTGTGGTCTCCTCCTATATGAACAATCAGTTTTTTAGGGTCCTTCGCTTTCTCGTAGATCTTGTGTGCGTGTTCAAGCGGCACAATCTCATCTTTCTCGCCGTGCATTATCAATATGTGGCTTAATTTCGATAGTATTTCACGAATATCAAAGTCAAAGTCAAAGTCATTTTGAGCTGGCACTTGGTCTCTATAAATGGAATTAATTTCACCAAATGTTGGTTTTTTGATAATTAGACTATCGATCGGTGCGGCATAGGTGATCACTGCGGGAACCCTGATTTCGGAAGCGACGGACAAACACACCGTACCGCCGAAGCTGCTTCCGAAAAGCCCTGCAAATTGGCCAACCTGGGGTTGTGACTGGATGTATCGAATTGCCTGTAAAAGATCTTTGCACCGAGAGGATAATAGGTGGCTGATATCAAATTTTCCTCCACTCTCCCCGCAGCCGCGATGATCAAATCGCAAATAGGCTATGCCGATTCGGTTTAAGGCCTCGGCTAAGGCAATCTGTTTGGGCGATTGTCGATCAGATAAAAGCCCATGACAGCCGATGACAAAAGGTGGTTGATGGACGCCGGGCAGGTGCAGTGTGCCAATCAGGAGAGCGCCGTCTATGGAAAAGTGAATATTTTGAGATGTAAACATTAGTTGGTTCTCCAGCTCCATTTTTGAATAAATGACAGGTTAACATGGTAATAAAAAAGGGACAACTGATAGAACTGGATGTAGAAGGCCTTGCATTTGGCGGCAAAGGATTGGCACGTGTTGATGGGCTTGCTGTTTTTATTGAACAAGCCCTGCCCGGAGATCGGATACTTGCGAAAATCACTAAGAAAAAGAAAAACTATGCCGAAGCTAGAGCCATAGAGATTATAAAAGCATCTGAATATAGAATAACCCCACCATGCAGATACAGCGGGATCTGCGGCGGTTGTTCATGGCAATTTCTTAATTATGAACAGCAGTTGTTCTATAAACAGCAGCATGTGAGAGAATCCGTTGAGCACATCGCCTTGATAAAAGGGGTTCCTGTGCTGCCAACCTTGACCGCACAAAAGATATTCGGTTATCGCAATAAAATGGAGTTTTCCTGCGCCACACGAAGATGGCTCACACCAGACGAACTTGGTCGTGAAGATATCGCTCCAGACATTGCCTTGGGCCTGCATGTCCCTGGAACCTTTAATAAAATTATTGACATAGATGTGTGCCTGCTGCAACCCCCAGATGGCAATGCGATTCTTTCAGATGTACGTCGTTACATTAAATCTTCTTCGATGCCGGTATATGAATTACGAAGCCATGAAGGTTACTGGCGTTTTTTGGTTTTGAGGCACTCCGAAAAGTATGATCAGTGGATGGTCAACCTGGTCACATCCACTTTGGTTCATGAACAGATCCAGCCACTGGCGGATCTTTTAGTAAAGAAATATCCCAACATAGTTTCCGTCATCAACAACATCAGTGCTAAAAAGGCGGCTGTTGCAATTGGGGATCATGAAGTTTTATTGGCGGGCAGAGAAAACATCACAGAAGGCATTGGACCTTTCGAGTTCGATGTTTCCGCCAATTCATTTTTTCAGACCAACAGCAAGGGCGCTGAACTGCTTTACGAAACGGTCAAGGGGTATGCGGGATTGTCAGGACGGGAGATTGTTTTGGATTTGTACTGTGGAGCCGGCACGATCAGTATTTTTCTTGCGATGGACGCACAACAAATTATTGGCTTGGAATCAAACCCGGGTGCAGTGGCGGACGCCAATCGAAATTGCATTAAAAATGGTATTGATAACTGCCGTTTTATTTCAGGAGACGTCCGTTTTACTTTGTCACAATTGGACGTCATACCCGATGTCATGATTATCGACCCCCCCAGAGTCGGCATGCACGAGGATGTCGTTCATCAAGTCATGAAGTTGGCCCCCCCAAGAATCGTCTACGTCTCATGCAATCCGGCCACTTTGGCTCGAGACTTGCGCTTGTTGAATAACAGTTATCGCTTGGTTGAAGTTCAACCCGTAGATATGTTTCCTCATACTTACCACATCGAAGCAGTCGCACTGTTAGAGATGAGCTGAAGCGCTTTCAGAATTAGCATTTCCGGGTTAACATAGATTAAGCTGCGGCCCTGGCAATATGGCCGCAGCTTTTTTTTGTCTATTTCATTAAAGTGCGCAGCACGGTTGGTAAGATACCGCCATTTTGGAAATAAGTTATATCCACTTCGGTGTCCAGGCGGGCGATGGCCTCGAACGTGATCTCCTTTCCGTCTTCCTTCACGGCGCGCACGGTGAGGGCCTTGCGCGGGGTGATGCCGTCGATACCTTCGATGGTGTAGGTTTCACTGCCGTCTATCCCAAGTTTCTCGGCATTGTCACCGGGTTTGAAGACCATGGGCAGCACGCCCATGCCCACCAGGTTGTTGCGGTGGATGCGCTCGAAGGATTCGGCCAGCACGGCCCGGATGCCCAACAGATTGGTGCCTTTGGCGGCCCAGTCACGGGACGAACCGGTGCCGTATTCTTTGCCGCCGATGACGATCAGGGGGGTGCCTTCGTTCTGGTAAAGCATGGCAGCGTCGTAGTTGAACATCTCCTTCTTTTCCGGGAACTTCAGGGTGATGCCGCCTTCCTTGGCGCCCACCAGCTTATTCTTGATGCGCACGTTGCCGAAGGTACCGCGCATCATCACCTCGTGGTTGCCGCGGCGCGAGCCGTAGGAGTTGAACTGGGCCGATTGGACACCCTTCTCGATGAGATGGCGGCCGGCGGGGTAGTCCTTGGGGATGGCGCCGGCAGGCGAGATGTGGTCCGTGGTGACCGAGTCACCGAGGAGGAGGAATGTGCGGGCGTTTTCGATGCGGCCGGGGGCCTGGGGGGCAAGCTGGAAGCCTTCGAAGTAGGGCGGATTCTTGATGTAGGTGGAGGCGTCGTCCCAGGCATAGGTGGTACTTTCGGTGATGTCCAGGGCTTTCCAGAACCGGTCTCCATCGAAGATGCGGCCGTATTCTTTCTCATAGAGCGATTGTTTGACGTGGGCCTTGACCAGCGTGTCGATCTCCTTGAAATCGGGCCACAACTGGTCCAAGTAAACTGGTTCGCCGTTGGGGTCTTGGCCGATGGGTTCGATGGTGAGGTCCACGTCCATGCGGCCGGCCAGGGCATAGGCGACCACCAGCATGGGCGAGGCCAGGAAGTTGGATTTGACTTGCTGGTGAATGCGCGCCTCGAAGTTGCGGTTGCCGGAGAGGACCGCCGCCACGTTGAGATCGTTTTCCTTGATGGCTTTTTCGATGACCGGGTTCAACGGGCCGCTGTTGCCGATGCAGGTGGTGCAACCGAAGGCGGTGAGATGGAACCCCAGGGCTTCGAAATAGGGCATGAGGCCTGCGGCCTGGAGATAATCGGTGACCACCTTGGATCCGGGGGCCAGGGAGGTCTTGACGATGGGTGGCACCTTCAGGCCGCGTTCCACGGCGGCCTTGGCCACCAGGCCGGCGCCGATGAGCACGTGGGGGTTGGAGGTGTTGGTGCATGAGGTGATGGCGGCGATCACCACGTGGCCGTCGCCGATCTTGGTGTCGTGGCCGTTCAGGTTGATATCGATTTCGCGCTGGGCCAGAGGCTTGCACTTGAGGGGCCGGCGGGTCTGGTTGCCCGATTCGTCCAGGAATGTGGAGATGGCGGCCAGTTCGGCGTCGCGGTCGTAGTCGCAGCCCAGGATTTTGGCAAAGGCGCCTTTCATGCCCGATAGGGCGATGCGGTCCTGGGGCCGGGCCGGGCCGGCCAGGGAGGGTTCCACAGTGGCCAGGTCGAGTTCCAGCACGTCCGTGTATTCGGGGGCTTCGGCCTCAGTATAGAAAAGGCCGGCGGCCTTGGTGTAGGCCTCAGTGAGGGCGGCTCGGTCCTCACGGTCGGTCATGCGAAGGTATTCGAGGGTCTTTTCGTCCACCGGGAAAAAGCCCATGGTGGCGCCGTATTCGGGTGACATGTTGGCGATGGTGGCCCGGTCGGGCACCGAAAGATTCTTCAGGCCGGGTCCGAAGAACTCCACGAATTTCTCCACCACGCCCCGCTTGCGCAGCATTTCGGTGACCCTGAGGACCAGGTCGGTGGCGGTGACGCCCTCTTTCAGCCGGCCGGAGAGTTTCACGCCGATCACTTCGGGAATGGACATGTAGTAGGGTTGGCCGAGCATGACGGCTTCGGCCTCGATGCCGCCGACGCCCCAGCCCATAACGCCGATGGCATTGATCATGGTGGTGTGGGAATCGGTGCCCACCAGGGAGTCGGGGTAGGCGAAGGCGCCCTCCGGGGTCTCTTCGGCGATCACCCCGCGTCCCAGGTATTCGAGGTTGACCTGGTGGCAGATGCCCGAGTTGGGGGGCACCACCTTGAAGTTGTCGAAGCTCTTCTGGGCCCACTTGAGCAGCTTATAGCGCTCGCCGTTGCGTTCGTACTCCTTGGCCACGTTCTTTTCAAGCGAACGGGTGGTGCCGAAGTAGTCCACCTGGACTGAGTGGTCCACGACCAACTCCACGGGAACGAGCGGGTTGATCCGGGTGGCGTCGCCGCCCAGCTGCTTGACCGCATCGCGCATGGCCGCCAGATCAACGACGGCCGGCACGCCTGTGAAATCCTGCATAAGCACGCGGGCCGGGTGGTGGGGGATCTCCACCGGTGCATCGTAGGTTTTTTGCCAGTTGGCCACGGCTTTAAGATCATCTGCCTTGACCACGCGGTCATCGAGCTTGCGCAGCAGGTTCTCCACCAGGATGCGGATGGAGAAGGGCAGGCGCTTGATATCGGCCACGCCCTGGGCCTGGAGTTGCTGGATGTCATAACAATGGTACGTCTGGCCGTTGGCGCTGATCGTTTTAAGGCAGGCTTTTTTGTCCATCAGTTTTCCTTTACTATTTAATTTGACCAAGGGTTTAGCAGCTTCACACCGCATTGTTCCATATTGGTCACATTCCGGGTGACAACTGTTAGCTCATGGGCAATTCCTGTGGCAGCAATCAGGGAGTCAATGGCTGGCAGTGGTTTTCCATTTTTCTCGGCAACAGCTTGAATATTGCCCCATACAATTGAAACACGAAGATCTATACCGATGATTCGGTTCTGAAACCGGTTTTTCAGATCCTCTTCGATCCAAATTCGCAGTTCTTCCTTCTTCTTGGATTCAGGTAATCTTTCGACGCCTTTGTGTAGTTCCCCAAAGGTCAGAAAAGAAACATAGAAACCTGATTCATTTTCACTTAAAACCCAATTTACAACCTTTTCATCCGGATTTGATTTTGCGAGTTCTGATAGCAGGCAGGTATCAAGAAGATAATTCATAATTCGACATCCCTGCCAAGGTTTTTGTCGCGTTCAATGTCAATTGGCGTCTTTGATAATGGAGACGTTTGAATGAATTGAACCAGGTTCGATTTGGGTTTGACAATTTTTTTATACTCATCTACCGAAAGCACCACAACAGATTCTTTCCCATGTTTGGTGACGAATTGAGGACCTTCATGTTGTGCTTTTTCAACCAGCTTGCTGAATTTATTTTTTGCTTCCTGTAGTTGCCATGTACGCCCCATGAAAAATCCCCTTCGCGTATTTTCTGGCTAGAAGCTATCTCAAAAAAATGTGGCACAGCCAGCATCTCTTAACCATTTGAAAACGTTGAAAAACATAACGTGCTCAATATGTTGAAATAATTGATAATAAAACTAGACATAACTTCCTGATTATGCAATACAATCAGGATGGATATTACAAACGAACAATGGAATCGGATAGAGCCCATTATCAAAGAGTTAACGCCGCCAAAAGA
>Ga0209270_1002293_pt1 | contig 20965 bp, 14 predicted proteins | sample MTBAKSrepl1MetaG_FD_187456 | JGI IMG/M metagenome (GOLD analysis project Ga0209270, IMG submission 187456) | Enrichment culture microbial communities from Arthur Kill intertidal strait, New Jersey, USA, that are MTBE-degrading - MTBE-AKS1... | ecosystem: Environmental > Aquatic > Marine >...
GGAACCCGGCAGAACTCGAAACACCCGGGCGAATGATCTTCCGCAGATTGGTCAGCAGAGCGTCCCCTTGGCCGCCGAATACTCCCTTGAGCAAAGACATGTGCAGCCACTGGCGGATTCGCTTCCGTTCTTCCTCGTGACGAGCTCTGTTGTTGATGTCCGTATACAGCCCTTGCTTGCCGTTGGTCTTGTCCCGACCTTTGTGGAATAGATAATAGGCAATCGGGATGGCCGCGTTCTTGGCTCTCAGGGCGGCATCGTTGAGGCCGAACGACCGGATGAGGCGGAACACCTCCAAGATACAAGTCTTGATGTCGTCCCATTCTTGCTCGATTTTGGCTACCTGGTCTCCGGTGAAATTCTTGACCTTGAATCGCACATCCGCGTCGGAGAGCATCAAAGCCGTTTTCAGAACGAAATCACGATTGATGGAAAACTCCATATCTGATCCGAAACGGACCTGGTCCACCAGATCGTCGATTTGTTGCCTTGCATCCTTCTTCCAGTTGGCCACGGCGATGGACATCAACAGATCCGAGAATGCGAGTGGCGTTCCACCGTGGTTGGTGCGGATGAAGATGTCGAGGACGTGATCAATGGATTGATTGGTTTCGTTGTAGAAATGGATGGTGCTGTCCCTGCGAATGGCGAAATACAGTCGAGTTAGCGCCTTACGTGCATATTTGTTGGATTCTTGCCCCATCCCCTGGAGAAAGTCCATGACGATATCGAGAACGTTATCGTCGGTTTCGGCCGCATCGAAATCGAGAATTTCACCGACCTGAAACCAAATCTTGTCTGCCTTGCCCGAGTCCTCATTGAACTGCGCGTCCGTCAAGAACTTGAATTCGTGGCTCATCATCTCCTCGTTCGATTCTTCATCGAGAGGAGCCGCGAGGTTGAGGTAGAGCTTGCGAGGCGGAAGGATGCTATCGTCCTTGGTTCGAGGCCACCATTTCCTGGGCAGTTTGTATGCGTAGGTGCCCTTAAGCCCGATGTAAAGCGAAGTCAGTCGCTGCTGGCCGTCGATGACGGCGAAGAAGTCACCATGCCCCTTGGTATCGAAGTCCGGGTTGTTTTCTTCGAAGCGCTCGCAATACCGTTCCAAGAATTGGTAGAAGCGGAAACTCTTCTTGACCTCCGGCTCCCGGACTTCCCAGAACATGAATGTATTGATCGGATAGCCGCGCATGATCGAGTCGAACAGCACGCATATCTGCGAACTGCTCCAGGTGAACTTCCTCTGGATGGCAGGCAGCAAGTAGCGCCGGTTGACGATTTGATGGATCGCCTTCTCGATAGTTATAGCTTTCTCGTACTCACCAGCCATTTATTCCTCACACCCCGTTCGCATCATTTCGTTATTCTGTCCTGCGCACTCATCAAATCTTCAATTTCAACAGCTCGTCGTCCAGTCCATAGCGAACCACGTCGATTCGGTCGCTGCGTTGGGACACAAAGTCACCGGTCATCACGGGGAGCTGAAATGGGAAGAATGCCGGGTTGTTCAGGAGCAGACCCAATGCGCCCTTGGCCTCCGGTGTGGCCAGGAGTGCGGATTCAAACATCAGGATGGCCAGGTTTGGCTCGGCAATGCTCACCGGAGCGGCTTTCTCATAGCAGCCTTTGGTCTCGGAATCCTTCAGGGCTACCCATGCGACAAAGGAGCGGATGACGAACCGGGCATAGCGGCTGACGGTTTGCCGGTCGCCATACTGTTCCTTCAGGCGGTTGATGATCTGGGTCTGGGTCACCTGATCCTGCAAGGCCAGCAAACGGCCGGTCTGGCGGGCCACATTGAACCAGAAGGGATAGACCGCCGAGATCATCCCCCAGTGGACCGCCAGAGCCATGGCCGGGTTTTCCCGCAGAAGCGCCAGCGAGGCATCCCGGAACGGGATCAACTCGGGGTCAGGAGAGACCCAGATCTTCATCAAGTTGTTGACCACGAAGGTCCGGGTCTGATCGCTTCGTTCGCCCTCTGAGCCGTTGCCTTTTCTGTCCACGAGGAACTCATGCAGCTCCTGGCGGATGGTTTTGGCGTCGAGTCCTGCCAGCAGCAGATTGGCTGCCTTCTGCATCCACTCGAAACGGATCGCCTGCTTGATGCCGATGGCTTCATGTCGTTTACCCATCACCGTGTTCTCCTTTCAAACTTTACAAGGGGCACGATGACTTCTTCGATGGCTACACCGCCGTGACCTACGATGGCATCTCCCGGGTTCACGAATGCGTCGCGGCCACCGGCCACCAGGGGGAAATAATCTGCGGGCAACCCGACCGGCTGCCACTCGTGGGCAAACGGGAAGGCCCCAGCCACCTGAGCGCGGAGTTCCGGCGTGGGATAGACACGAACACGCTCGCCGCGAGTTTCGGCAATCACACCTTCAGACGGGCGGCCTTTGCCTTCGCATTGGATGTTGCCGTGATCGGCCGTCAGCCAGACCTCATAGCCGTATTCCAGCAGTTGGCCGACCAGAGCGGCCAGGAACCCACCCTGGCACCATTGCTTGATCTGGTTGTGCATCCCGGCCGAGCCGAGTTGCATGCCGTGCATGATCTTATCGACCTTGTCCACGACCAGCCCCACCACCTTGGTTTTTCCAGGGTGGATCGCGGAGTCGAGGACGCCCGAAGCATCGCCGTCGCCAAGGCCACGCTGATAAACGACATCCAGCCGGGACAGGCCATGGCCTTCCCAGAACTGCTTCCAGAGTTTCTCTTCGCTGTTGGTCGAGTTGATGGATGACGGAAAATAGAGCGGCGGCTTGCCCGAGAAGATCGATTGCCGCGATACCGAGGTCAGCGTCGGAATCCAGGCGAAGGTCGCGGATTCGCGCATGACCAGATTGGCATCTTGCTTTTGCAGAAGCTGGCGAATGGTCACCCATTGGTCCAAGGCCAGGCCGTCAACCACGATCAGCGCGGCACGGCTGCTTCCAGAGTCCTCGATATCCCGAGCCAGGCGGCGCGGTACATGGTGCAGCATGGCCGGATTGGTCGGCGGCAAGTTGATCAGACTGGAGTAGTGGTCCGCCAGCCAACCGGCAAAGGCCGTGTTCAGTGCATCGCCGATGTCCCTGAGCCGGGTCTGATGCTCGGTGCCGTTGCCGCAGTGAACCAGCGAAGAGAGCTCGGCCCATTTCAAGGCAAAGGCGGTCCAGTCCGAGTAACGCGCTTCCGCAGTGGGCAGTTCCTTTTCAACAAGGTCAAACAGGCGGGAAATCCGAAGTGCGTCATTGTCCGTGCCGGAGGTGGCGATGCCGCTTCGAACCCAAGACCCGGCATCCACTTCAATATCTGTGGCCTCGACTGGGGTGAGTTTTCCCTCCAGGAACAGGTTATCGATGTAGACCTTGATGTCCTGATGGTCGAACGGCAAGCGGTCAGGGCCGGGATACTTGAGGCCGTATTCCGGCGAATCTTCCCGCACCTGATTGGCGCTACCCAGCCGGGAAAGAAAGAGCGGCCAACGTTCCTGCAAAAAGGCGAAGAAGGCTTCATCGTCCGGAACGATTTCAGAAAGCGGCCAGGCTTTGAACCCATCATGGCCTTTCAGAACCTGGATGAGCCGCTCAGCCAGCATCAGCGGGATTTGGAGCTTGCCGTAGTGCAGACGGAGCAAGGCGCGAAGCAGCTCCACCTCGTTGGCGATCAGCTCCGCCGCAATGCCGAACACATGACGGAGAATGAAATCCTTGGTGGCGTTGTCTCCCATGCGATCCGGCGGCGACTTGCGCTGGGCCTCGAATAGCGCGTCTAGCAAGCTCCGGTCGAGCTTCTCGATGACCGGGTAGCTCAGATTGGGAAAGAGATCCCCCAAGTTGAACGACAGCTTCCGGCCCGCCTGGAGCAGATCGTATGGCAGGGACTCCAGCTCCGCATCCTGCAAGCGGAGGACCACCACCAGGTCTGTGTGCTCACCCCGGTCCCAGATCGAGCGGTACTTGGATTCATAGGCGTATCTGAATTCGACCGGGTCACTGAACTCGATCAGGTCGAAACCGCGCCCGCGTAATTCGAGTGCCAGCTTCTCCTCTGTCAGCAGGCAATCCGGATCGGCAACCAGGGTCAGCTTGCTGACGTTGGGTACAAAGTCGTTCAGGATGGCGTCTCGCCAACTACTCATTGAGCGCCTCCCTTGATAATCCGCAGTATCAGCAGCGGCCGGATTTCCGGCACGATCTGCCGCGCCGATAGCAGTTCATGCCGCCACTCGGATTCGTCCGCATCGCAACGGGAGAGCCTGAATTGCCGCACCTCCGGCAATCCAACCCGCTCAATGGCCTTGCGGCGCGAGGCAAAGGAGACGATTCCGCGTTCCTCCTCGCGAGCCACAGAGGCGAGATGCGCCTGCTGTAATGCGTCGAACAGCTCCTGTCCGGCCTGTTCGGCAGCAAACTGCAAGCTCTCATGGGCGGTAATGGATTCATCCTGGCCGAGGGTGGCCTGCACTTGGGCTTCCGCTGTCTGCAGCGCATCCCAGATATGCCGGGCCGTGGGCAGAAACAGTTTGCCTTCCTCGCTCAGGAACACACTGACATATCCCCGCCGCACCATGGGAATGCGCAGGAGTTGTGTCTTCTGGTGCATCCCGGCCTGAAGGCGGATCTCAAAGAGCCCCCAGAGTCCGGAGATGCTGGCTGGCAATCCGCTCACGCTTACGCAAGGCAATGGCTGGCCAGACGCGATCTGGGGCAGGTTCAAGGCCAGCCCACGGACGCGGCTGTTTTCAAGATTGAGCAAAGTTGCGTCGGTCAGACGATCCGCCTCCCGGGCGTTGAACACGGCCTTGCGATGTTCCTGGCCGTCCGGCCAATTCAGGTCCCACCAGGAACGTTTACGGCTGGCCACACCGCCGTGCGAGTTGAGGTAGCCGACCGTCATCCGTTCCACCCAGTGGGGCAGCGGATGGGAACGCAGACGCTCAGCCGCCTGCACATCCGGTTCTTCGGAGATGCCATAGATGGCGGAGGACTCGCGCACCTGCTGAATCTCATCGCGAAGTCGAGCCACCGTGTGATCGACGGAGGTTTCGATACCGTCAGGATTAAGGATGGCCGAGGCGAACACATCCTCGAACAGCTCACCGGCTTGGGCGGAGTCGAGTACGTCGCCGGTCTTGTCGATACCGAACTCGTCGAAGATCACCGAGAGCTTCTGCTCCAGCACCTCGCGGACGCGGAACTCGACCGAGTCCTCAAACACGAAGTTGATTGCCCGCACCTTCTTGGGCTGCCCGATACGGTCCACACGGCCGATTCGCTGTTCCAGCCGCATCGGGTTCCAGGGGATGTCGTAGTTGATGATGACATGGGCGAACTGCAGGTTCAGACCCTCACCGCCCGCGTCGGTGGAAACCAGCACGCGGTGCGATTTGCGGAAGGCGTCCTGGGCCTGCTTGCGTTCCTCCATATCCATGGAGCCGTTCAGGGTGACGACCGATATGCCCCGGGCTTCCAGAAACTCCTTCAGCATCTGCTGGGTAGGCACGAACTCGGTGAAGATCAACACCTTCAGGTCCGGCTCGTTTTCCTCGGCTTGCAGCTCGTAGACCCACTCGATCAACGCCTCGGCCTTGGCGTCCGGTCCAGCTTGTTCGCAGCGAACCGCCGCATCGAGCAGGGTCTCTACATGGCTGCCTTCGCTCTGCAGAGCCGACACATGAGATTTCAGCAGCTCATCGAGCAGCTCCTGGCCGTCCATGTCGTAGAGCTCGGCCATTTCATCGTCTGGGCTTTCCGGTCCCTCCGTGCCGTTTTCCAGCTCCGCCAGGCGCAGGCTGGCCTGCTGTTCGCCTTCTTTGAGTGCGGCAAGTCGCCGTTCCAGCGTAGTGCGGATCGCCCGGGTGCTTGAGACCACCAGGCGCTGCATCAGGATCATCAGGAAACCGATGTGGCGCTTCTTCTCGCGCAGGGCCTGGTTGTAGCCCTCGCGCACATAGTCGGTCACCGCTTCGTAAAGAAGCTGCTGCAGGTGATGACGGCTCTCCCAGGCCACCGGGGCCATCTGCGTGCGCCGGGGTTTGAAGAGCGGCTTGCCGTCGGCATCGATGGCCTTGCGCTTTTCGGTGCGGATGACATACGGGGCCACCCGCTCACGGGAGACGCTGTCCATATCCGGAAAGGCGTCGTCATCCAGCAGGTTCATCAGGCGATGAAAGGCGTCGGTCTTCCCCTGGTGGGGAGTCGCCGAAAGGAGCAGCACATAGGGCGCGGCTTCCGCCAGCCCCTTGCCGAGTTTGTAGCGGGCGACCTGATCGGTGCTGCCGCCCAGGCGGTGCGCTTCGTCCACCACTACCAGGTCCCAGCCAGCGGTAATCAGATCCTCGAACCGGCTGCGGTTGTATTCGGCAACGCGCTCAGCGGTCCAGCCGCGCCGCTTGTCCATGGGTTTGACCGAGTCCAGAGAGACGATGACCTGATCGAACATCGACCAGGCTGAGTTTCGGTGGTCAGCGCTCTTTCCAAATTGGGGGGCCAGACGCTGCAAGGTGCCGATGTCGTCGCCGAGCACGAGATGGAACTGCTCGTTGAAGTGGGTCTGCATTTCCGCCACCCACTGGGTAGCGATGCCTTTTGGAGAGACGACCAGAATTCGCCGAACCAGCCCACGCAGTTTGAGCTCGCGCATGACCAGCCCGGCCTCGATGGTCTTGCCGAGACCCACCTCGTCGGCCAGCAGGTAGCGCACGCGGTCACCGGAGATGGCCCGAGACAAGGCGTGGATCTGGTGCGGCAGCGGAATGACGTTGGACTCCATAGGAGCCAGCAATACATGGCCTTCGGTGGCGCTGGTGGAACCTTCGAGCACCTCGGCCACCTTGGCTGCGGCGGCCACATAGGCAATACGTCCAGCCTCGATCTCCGGCTGCAAGTCGGCACTCAGCGGCCGCAAGGCGGAGCGGGGCACGCGCACTACCGCGTCCTGGTTCGGCAACCAGACACGGCACACCGTCTGCCCCCACAAGGTCTGTTCTTCGATGACCTTGCAGGCGCTATTATGAACGGTGCTGTATTGCCATATGTTTTCGCTCGATGCCATTCCAGCCAAATTCCTTATCGTCCTGCATTGATTCGTTTATATCTCTGATCAAAGGCCTCTCTTCCACCTTCCATCACTCGGCATATTTCATCCCTTATGGAAGGCTCCTGAAGTCCACCCTGTGTCACGATTCGGGTTTGCCCAGACCTCACATCAAGGGCGATGACGTTTTCCGCATCACCATTCACGACGATGTTGGCGTTGTGCGTGACCACCAAAACCTGCCGCTTCTGTTTGATCTCCCGCAGTTGCGTTACGATCAGGTCATAGATCAAGTGGTTGTCGAGATCGTCTTCTGGCTGATCAAGCACGAGAGGCTCATTGCCATACGAAAGGATAAAGGCCAGAAGAGCAGCAGTTTTCTGCCCAGGCGATCCTTGCTCTACGGGTTTGAAGCTCTCACCGTCCCTGAGGCTGTATCTGACATCCAAGGAGTCATCGGGAAACCAGCACAGGATTCGATCTATTTGCTCGGGAGTCAGTCCCTGAATGTGGGAGACAAAGCGTCGATCTTTGGCTTCAGCCACCGCCGTTGTATCGTTCGCATGGATGGCCAGCAGCGATGATTTCAATGCCGCAATTTTTTCTTCCATGGTCTTGGAAGAGTTCTGCGTCAGTGTAGCCAGCAGGCCCTCATCCCCATCGACCACGCCGATGTCACGATCAAAGCCGCCATTGCCCCGGTCGATCAGGTTACGGAACTCTTCCTCAACCGTGATCTTGTTTCCAAACGGAATGACATTGATCTGTACATATGAATTGCCGACGAGGGTATCCTTGAGAAAGTTCTCGCGAAGCTTGGTTATCTTGGCCCGATGCTCATGGAGCTTGCCCAAGCACTCTTCAGCGCTCTTCTGATGCTGCGCAAGAGTTTCTCTCTTCTTATTGAACGCCTTGAGCTTCTCCTCGAGATCTTGCCGCTGCTTAACCAGAACACCATATGCGGAAGGATCGCCCGCACCTGCTGCGCTGAGTTGACCGAGGAGGTCGGTGTATTCCTGGTTCGCCGTTGTGATCTTTTTCGATATTTCCAGGCCGGGCCGCGCTTGATTCCATGCGCTCTTCGCATCATCAATCCGCTGCGCGATTGAATTCATCTCGATCTGGAGTTTCTCAAACGTCGCACGAATGCCCGCTGCAGCGTCGATCAGCTCTTTATCATCCGCAATCTCAATGTTGAAATGCTGTGAATCCAATTCTGGCGGCAACAGGCTTCCTGAAATATCCCGGACCTGTTCGGCGGAGCCTTCCCAAGTCTTTTCCCAGGAGTCGATGGCCTTGCTCTGGTTCTGTCTGAGCTGGTAAGCCTTAAGGACGTCCGCATGGCCCGCCTTTTCAAAAACCTCGAGCTTGCGTTTGACGTCCTCAAGCTGACCTTTGATTACCGATTCTTCCTGAAGTCCGGCCTGAACTTCACGCTCCTGTGCGCGAATAGAGAGATATTTGGAAACCAGTTCGTCCCATTCAAGTTTCCAATCACGATGATTGACCGCCGGGGCATCATCGACGACTTGCAACAGCGCCTGGGGATGCTTTGCCAGCTCGAAAATCTGCTTCTGGCTGTAAATCCTGACGGGGAATCGTTGAGCTATGTCTCCCTCGGAAGCGCTCCAAGTTCCGGGAGCGGTCTCTTCCTCTATGGCGTATCTGTTTTCGGCGTTAGACCAAGTGATTCGAAAACGGCCACCATCTTTTCGAAAGCCGACGGTGATTTTCGTGGCATCTTTTAACAGCCCTTCATCCTGGCGGTCGCTCGACGTCTGACTGTATTTGGTAAATTCCTTTTCAAGGCTCTTGGGGATTTCTCCCTTCCGTTTGAGAGCAATCCGCAGGAACTCCAACGAGGTCGATTTCCCTGTGCCTCGTCCACCAATAATTGTGTTGAGCCAGGGGTTCAGTTGACAGGAAAAGGATTGACCTCTGCCCAGGTACTTCGCGTCGTCAACCACGATGCTTTCGATGGCGAGTTGTCCATGGGTATTGGGGTCACCACTGAAGCGGTCCGACCGCTTCAGTGAGAGAGATCCATCAATGAGCGCCAGTCGTAATCCGTCATAGGATGGCTCCGACATTTTTACCCAGGTGAAATGGCTCCCAGGGTAGCGTTGACCGCCGGTACCGGACGGATGATGGGAATCGGTTCCAAGAACCTCCGCCCAATTCAAATTCTTGCCGATGTAAAGCTGCGGTTTTGCCTGAGCAAGGTCCGTGACCTCCATGGCAAATACACACTTGTTGTCCAGCACCTGCTCCAGTGTGTTGCCGGTACAAACCGTAAAAAGTCCGTTGGCCTGATCGACATGAGCAGGTATTGCAAGCCCGCCTGACCTTGCAATTTCGTCAATCACCTCAACAGCGGAGCGTTCAGAACAGCCGTCGCTCTTTCCCTTGGTGGCGCGATACCTCACCGCACCGAGCAGCGAATCGATATCCGAGGTGGTCTTGTCTAGGCCGAAAATGGCCAGGATATGGATATTGCCCTGAACGGTAATCTCAACGCCGGGGAAGAGGTAGAGCGGTCGATAATCCGCATGACCTTCGGATGCCAGCTCCTGGAGTGCCTGCTTGAGCGGATCAATCCAGGCACCTGAATTGTGATCCGTCACCGCGACGCAATCGATCCCTTGCCGCATGTAGTTGAGCAGCCAATCCTTATGGGAAATCTGCTTATGCTGGGCCTGGTCGGGGCCTTTCCCATAATCGTCCGATGCCGGAGTGTGATTGTGAAAGTCGAACTTCCACCATTTGGCACTGGCCCAATCCCAAGCGGCAGACATACTTATTCGCCTCCCATTCGTGTTACTGCCTGGTCGTACCACATGAGCAGTTTGGGATCTTCTTCCAGGACGTTGTTGGGGATCTTGTCGGCCACGGCGACGATGACGGCGTAGTCGCGCTCCTGCCAGGCTTTCTTGAATCCGGCGCGGACAGCTTCCAGGCGAAAGACCTTGAGCTTTTTCTTGACCTCTTTGTATTCCTCGAACTCCTTGAGCAGCGACTTCTCGCGTAGTTTCTCCAGGTCGCCCGCCTTGTTGGGGTCGGGCACGTACCAGCGGTCGCGGGCCTTGCTCACCAGCGCAGGATCGTCCTTGGGCAGGTTACGCAATTCCTTCCAGTTGGTGGAGAGGTAGGCGTGGATCTGCTCTGGCACCGGGCCTTTGCCGTCGTAGCGAAGGAAGTTTTGCTCAAGCAAAGTGGAGAGTTCTAGGGATAATTCGTTCTTGCTCCAAGATCTCTGTGTCTCCCTAGTGAAAAGCGGATGGATTTCTTGATAGGTGTGCGGCTTGTTTTTTAGCGTTTTCCGTAACCACTGAATAGCGGATGATTCATCACATACAAATAGCGATATTTGCATTAGCTCTTTACAAGAAATTCGTCCTTTATCATATTCAGCGACCTGCTCCGCAAGAAAATACATGTCATCTCTTTCTGAGAATCGCTGGGATAGCCCTGCATAGAATTCTGAAGAGGAGATAGGCACTGATACACCATGTTGAACGTGATAAGCGACCATTCGGTCAAAAAGCAGATAGTTTTGGCGCTCAACTATGGTCTCTGCGACCCCCGCTTTGCTAACAAAAACGGGTAAGTGCTTTAGATGATTCCGGACAAAATCCCAAACGCCGTCTTCAGTGCCTGCCTTTGTAGAGAAACTTTGCTCCAAATCTTTATCCGGTGAATATGCAGAAATGACCAAGTCCTGCTTTACAGTATTTGCGTTTGTGTATTGCTTAAAAGTCCCCTGTTTTTTATCAAGTGTTCTGACGTCTGCAATTACAAAACCGGATCGCAGCAACGCTTCTTGGATTGAATTCCAAATAGCATTTTTTGAATTATGAAATTCAACTGTCATCCATCTTCCAGGTTTGAGAACTCGATTAAATTCTGAAAAGCAACGAACCATCATTTCTGTATAAAACAGAACATCCTTGTTTTCCGTTTTGTTGCAAATCGCTTCTGGTTTGCTGTGCGTTATAACCCTTAACCAGGGTTCAAACACCAAATTAAGCTCTGAATACATGATGTTTCCACCAAATGGTGGATCAACAAATATGTAATCGATGCTATTGTCAGGGATAAAATTTAAATCACTGGAAGATCCAGTTGAAGATACTACTGACGTTTTGGCTTTAGGAAGCGTCCTGCTGAAGTTGATGCCTTTCTTAATTCGATCCTTGAATGATGTTAGAACATTACGTTCCCCAGATATGGATGGGACGTATAAAATACCAGAAGTGCTCGGCTTAAACGCTCCGGTTCCTCCCTGCTTCCATGCCTTAGTAAGAAAGATGGAGCGCTTGGACCAAACACGAAATCCGCCTAGAATCTCAAACATCCAGAATAGGGACTTATTAGAGGTCGCCGCCTCCCAAAGTTTGCTAATACAAACAAGATTTCTTTTCGTAAAAAACATATGCGAATACGAAATCCCATGTGATTTTATAGGCTGGCTAGTATTGTCACCCTCTCTAAGTTCTTGGACAGGCACCCAAGAGTTAATTTTTAACGAGTTGATTTTTTCAATAAGTGCCAGATCGTCGCTATCTGGCCTTTTCTCAAGCTGTTTTTTGCCTATAAAATAAACAACCAAAACAGGCACTTGCTTAAGAACCTCAATCGCCTCATTTATAACATCATCAAATATCGTTATCCGTTTAGGTGACAAAGAGCGCTTTGTAACTGTCGATCCACATGAATTGCAGCTCGATTCGTCCACCACTTCTCCGGTCGTTTGATCAACAAAGCGATCAAAAAATACGACCTCATTGCCACAGTTAGGGCAAGTAAAAACGTCAGACCAAACGAGGTAATTTACTGTTCTTTCTTTGCCATTTTCATCTTTCGTTTTATACATCCAGGATAAATCGCGCTCAATTTGCTCTACTTCTTTCAAAAAACCAAGATCGCATTGATGGTTTGAATAGTTATATCCAATAAAAGATGCATATGTTGAAAGGTCGGATAGTATTACATTCCTCCCGCCTTTATTTTGGAAGCTGTAAGATGACTGCTGATCAAGAGTTTTACCGGCCAATCCAGTCATGCCGCTTCCAGAAAAGCCATCCAAAACAATGTCACCTTTATCGGTGAAATGCTCAATATATCTTGCTATAGCAAGGTGTGGGACTTTGGTGTGATACGAGTAGTGCTCATATAAAGGGTCTCTTTTCCCCTCGCTCACGTCGGCCGCAAAAGGCTCGCGGTGGTAGTGGTAGCCTTCGGGCTGTTCCGGCTTCTGCGCCTCCCATTCAGCTATGAAATCGGCAATCCATGGGTTTGGGCAGGCGGTGTAATACGGCGGATCGCTCAGGTTCAGGATGTCCTCGTCGCTGCCGATGGGAAAGCCTTCGATCTTGCGGAACTCCGGGTTGCGCAACCGGTCGCGTAGTAGCTCGGTGAAGTGTTGGCGTCGCGCTTCATCACTTGGGAATTCGATGCCGAGACAGGTGACCGGTTGCGGTTCTGTGTTCTGGGTTCTGTGTTCTGAGTTGAAAAGCTCGTCCTGTTTCATTTGTACTTGGCTCCCTTGAAGTCGCTGTTCTGTAAATACCGCAACAGTCCAGCGATCATCCGCGCCGTTGCTTCGGTTTCCGAATAGAGTTTTTGGAATTGATCTTGGTTTATGTAGCCAGCGTCGAGGGCGACGTAGAGCTGGGCTTGGACTTCGGATGCTGAGCCTTTGGCGGTGGATAAGAACTGGATGAACTCCTTGTTACCGCCTCTGCCGAAACCTTCAGCGATGTTGGACATGATTGAGACCGAAGCGCGGCGAATTTGGTCGCGCAGGCCGAAATCACGAGCAAACTGGCCGTCGTTTGACATGGCGTAAATTGCCTTTGTCAGTTCCCGGGCCTTTTGCCAGGCTTCTATGTCCTCGAATCGCTGAAAGCTGCTCATTGCATTACTCCAGTACGATGCGGACTTTGTTCTGGTCTTTGCCTTTAGTCAGGCTGTCCACGTAGTCACTGACTGCTTGCTTGATTTCATTTGGCGTAGATGGTCCAAGGTCGGTGACGATCTTCAGCAAATCGGCTTTCTTAACCGACACCTTCTGCAAACCAGCGAGGATGGTTTTTAAGGTCTGCACAAAATTGCCATCAACCGGGTCGGGCAGTTCCTTTGAATTCATGAACGACTGGATGACCTGCTTGTCATCCTCATGAAGCAGTTCCTTCACGTTTGCCTGAGTCATCGGATCGTCGAGATTGTTCAGCAGGGTCTTCGTCCACTGCTCTATGATCCGATCCAACTGTTCATCCATTTGATCGAGCTGCTTCGAACCAGCAACAAGTAACCCTGAACCAGAAACCCCAATTTCCGCCGCAGGCCGAAATTGGCAATGCGGGCAGATGGGCGAGGCATCGAGATTTTGTTCGGTCAGGGCAAAGCAGCTCTTCAGTCCGGCCAGGCGATTCTGGTAATCGGTGAGCTGCTGCCGGGGCATCAGGTCGATACCAGCCAGTTTGAGCAGGGTTTGCAGGCGCTGGTCGTTGAGCAGGCCTGCCTTGCGCTTGTCGTCGTTCACCCCCAGCCGGGCTTTGGTGTGCAGGCCGATGTAGGCGACGGTGTAATCCTTCTTCAGCTTTTGCAGCTTGGCCCCGATGGACTGGGACTGGCTGGCCAGCTCGGTCAGGTCGGCCTGCTTGAGGGCATCCAGCACATCCTGCCGGGTGGTCTTCATGCGATCCACCCAGTCGTGCTCGGCGGGCAGCACCGCCTCGGCGGTGGAGAGCCAGGACGCCGTCGGGCTGTGGTCCATGATGAACTCGCGCAGGGCGTCCAGCTCATCCAGCGCCTTCACGGCCTTTTCGTGGGCCAGCACTTCGGGAGTGCTGTAGCGGAAGTTTTTCAGCTTACCCGGCGAGGAGTAGGCTTGGAGCGATTCAAAGAAGCCCTTGGCCTCGTCCAGCCCGCTGGCCTGGCTGGCCAGGTCGGTTCCCGCGAGCAGGTCCAGGCCCCAGAAGGAGAGCCCTTCGCGCAGGGTCTGCTGGGTCATGACAATGCGCTTGACGATCTTGCCCACCGCCTGCTGCAGGTTCTGCACCGGCTCGTCCTTGCCCTGGGTGACGAGCTGGGCCATACCCGGCGTCATGCCGAGCAGTTCGAACAGCGCTTTGAGCGCGGGCAGGTTCCATTCCTTGGGCTGCTCCAGGTGCTTGAAGCGGACCAGTTCGTCCATGCCGGTAGCGGCAAGCTGCTGTAGTCCGGTGGCGTCGAATTTCTTGCCCGGGATGGCGAGCACGATGTCGCCGGAGTAGACCAGCGAAGCCAGGATGACCGCCACCCATTCCGGCTCAAGCCGACCACCGCCGGGGTTCATGTATTCCAGCCCGTGGTCGTCCTGGATGATCTCGTTGCGGTTGACCACCTGGCCGTGGCCCTTGGCCTTGACGGCATCGAGGATGAACTTGGTGTACTTCGACTTGTAGGGGTCGATCTTCTCGCCGTCGAGCAGCTCCAGGGCGTCCAGCACGGCGGTGGCCTGCTTGGTGCGGTTCTGCCCGGCGATGGCCCGCAGGGCATCCTGCGCGGCCTGGGCGCGGTTGTTGCCGGTGATCAGGACCGAGAAGAACGGGTAGTCCGGGGCCTGGTTCTCGAAGTTCGGAGCCAGGCAGACACCGGCGATGGTGTTCACCAAGTCGCGGAAGTTGATAGTCTCGTGAGGCGACAGACCCGACAGGTCGCGGATGGATTTGCCCTTGGCCCATTCGGTCATCGACTTGGCGCGGCCCTGATAGGTGACCTCGAAGGCATCGCTCATGTGCTTCTGCAGCCACTGGACCAGCTTCTTCAGGAAACCGTTGGCCTTCGATTCATAGGTGGCCTTGGCATGGCCCGATGAGGTGGCTGCAAGATCCAGTGCGGCCGCATAGCTCTTCAGCGCAGTCTGGAATTCCTCGTCGGTGCCTTTCAGGCGGAAGAAGACCTCGTCGTTGACCTTGTCGTCCTTGAAGCGCGGCGGATCGTTGGGCTGGATGAAGTAGAGGTAGAAGTCCCGCTGCGGCACGGCGGTGGAGCGCTCGTTTGGAGCGCCGAAAAAGAGGTAGCCGGTACGGGCAGCCTTGTGCTCCTGCCAGACCAGTTCGTGCTGCCAGATTTTGTAGCCGGTGACGTAGGTGGCGTCCTGGCACTCCATGACCCGCTTGAGCGCCTCGTAGTAGAAGCGGTCGAGTTGAGCCTGGCCCAGGCTCTCGGCACGCTTGTCGATCAGGGCGTCGAAGTCGTCGGTCTTCTTCAAGTCGAGGTAGAACTGGCGGTTGTCGGCATTGAAGGAGATGAATTGGCCGCTGACCGTTTTGTGGATCTCGCGCAGGACCGTTTCCACATGGGTCTGGAGGTCCTTGTCAGGCTCGTCGCTGCCCAGCTCGGCGATCAGCGGATCGAACAGGCAGAGACGGTCGCGCAGTTCCTCGGCGGATGCGCCCATGGGGGCATAGATGTCGCCGGTGGTGAGGCGGTGGACGGACAGCGCATGGATCAGGCGTAGCGCCATCGGCTTGTATTGCTTGCGGGTGATGGCGTTCTCGATGCGGGATTCCAGCACCTGGCTGCAATCGATGACCGCCCGGATCTCGGGAATGGCGCGGAACGAGGCGTTCTGCTTGAGGGTACCCCAATAGCTGTCGAAGGCGATCAGACCGGGTTCGTCCTGCGGCACGTCCTTGCCCAAAATGCCTTTCATGCCCATGGACAGGGTCTTGAGCACCTCGCGCTTTTCCACCACGGTGACCCGCTCGAAGGTGTCGATGTAATCGGGATGCACCGGAAAGAGCCGGACGAACTCGTCCATCCGCTCGTTGAGGCCGCCGTAGTATTTGGCAAAGGGCATCAGGTAGTCGCGGATCTTGGCCTGTTGCTCGGTGGTCTTCTTGAGCAGGCGCTCGGCCACGACGAATTTCACGTCGCTGCGGGCAATGAGGATCTGCTCAAAGCGGTCCTTCACCCGTCGGATGCTGTCGGCGACAAAAGCGAAGCGCGGGCTGTCGAAAATGGCTTCCTGGACACCGGCCATGAAGCGGAAGCGCAGGTCCTTGCAGACCTCGCCGACCTCGCGGAGGAAGTTGAGGTCGAGGATCAGCTCCTGGTCCTTGCGGGTGCGCAGGTAGTCGAGCAGCTCATCGACCACCAGCAGCAGACCATGCTCGGGGAAGACCTCGCCGAACTTGGCCATCATGTCTTCGAAGGCCCGTTTGTGGCTGGAGATGGTGCCCGCCTCGGGGAAGACATATTCCACGCCGAGTTTTTCGAGATGCTCTTCCAGTTCGGCCACCAGGATGTCGCGCAGGGACATGGTGGTGGCTCCGATCTCGGTACGGATAACCTTGAAACGCCCGGCGATCTGAGAGGCTGCGTCGCGGACACCTTCGCTTTTCAGCCCTTCCAGCAGGGAGGCGTCTGCGGCAAGGCTGGAGACCACCGACATCAAGTGCGACTTACCGGTGCCGTAGTTACCGACGACCAGCAGGCCCTTGTTGTCGACCGGGTGGTCGAACTGCATCTGAGGAATGACAAGCTGGATGAGCCGTTCGGCCATTTCCTCGGAAATGACATAGGTGTTCACGAGGGTGTGTGCGGCGCTCGATTTGTCCGCGTCACGCAACTGAACGACCGACTCAATCGGGTCGAATTGGATAAGGTCTCCGTATTTCATGCTTGTCCTGCCTCTCTATTGTTTTTTGCCGAATCGACAGTGGCCGTGCCATCCATGCCCACAATCAGCGCATCGACCGAGTCATAGCTGCGGTACTCGGGATGGCCGGTTTCGGCGTACAAAAGCCTCCCGGAATTCATGATTCCGTTCCACGAAGCCACCACGGCCCGATTTCTCGAAATGGACTGCAGCAGGCGCAAGGGGTCCTGCTGGAGATCCTTGTCGAAGAGGATCTCGAGATTATCCAGCACCACCGGTGCTTGAGCCTGGTCCGCGATCTGATCGAGGATGCCCGGCAACCGAAGCGACCGCTGCTTTGCCGTCAGCTCAAGCAGTTCGCCTGAAAGCGCCAGATTGACGTTGACGACAGATGAGCCGAATTCCTCGGCAATATCCCGAAGAACGCCGGTCTTGCCGGAACCGGTCTCACCCACCAGCAACACCAGACGGTGATACAAGCCTTCGGCTGCCTGGAGGGATCGTTTTATCTTGTCGTGAATCGGCTCGGCCATGGTCGCTCCTTATTGCTCGGTGTCCGGCTTATCGGATTTGTCAGCCGCACCGCCGGAGCGGACCCATTCGTCCACTTCGTCTTGTTTGAACATCCAGCGACGGCCGACGCGATGACCGGGCATAGCCCGTTGTTCGATCCACTTGTAGACCGTCTCGTTGCTTACATTCAGGTATTTGCAAATGTCATCGACCGTCAGCCATCTCTCATCCATAGCCTTCGTCCTTCGTTCATCATGTTTTCGGTAAAAGCCCGAAGGTCTCCGGGAAACCCGAAATCCGGACACAGTGCCGCAAATTAACCTCCATAAACTACATTGATGGATTGCCAAAATCAAGCGTTTTGTGCCGAATAGAGACGACTTTTCCAAAAAACGGCCTGATTGTCGTTGGTGATACGTTCGCCGTTCTGAGGCGCATGCATGGTGTAAGTCCATACAGCACAGGCGATTGAGCCCCTGGCTGCAGGCACCATCACCCGCTGATACATGCTGTGCCCACCGGGCCGAAAGCCTTCCAGCCGGTCGATGGGCGGCAGGTCGCGTTGCGGGTCGGTGAAGGTCACCAATTCACCATGGATCAGGTCCCAGTCGCCGGTCGGTCGGCCGAAGCGTGGCGTGCCGATCTCCTGTTGTCTGCGGGCGTCGGTCATCGGATCGGCAGTGCCCCGGGCCAGGATCAGTCCTTCCGGCACTTCGAGGGCTGGGAAACCGGCGTGGAGATGGTAGAGCCTGCCCCAGACCACGGCCGGTTCGATGCTTTGGGCATGGGCGCAGAAGCGTTGATGGTTCCAGTAGCCCCGTTTCAGGGTGCCGTAGACGAAGAGCCGGAGGATGGTCTCGGGACTGTCTTCCGGGTTTGTGTTCAGCTTCGCGGTGTCTCCAATGTTCATGCATTCACTCCTTCGGGCAGCGTCCCTTTGCGTTCCTGGGGGATGAAGCGGAATTCGCTGTTTTCGATGGCCCGCACATCCGCGTGGCGGATGGTGAGCATGGTCATGGACGGCACCTCCAGCTCGCGCCAACCCTTCTCGTTGTCCACGGCAAAGTCGATAAAAGCGTCGTCCGAGGCGTAGAGCACCACCCGGTGCTGGCGGTGGATGCGCAGGCAGAGCGGCTTGTTGCCCTTGAGCACGGTGATGGTGCCGGGGTCGAGGCGTGAGGTCAGCACGGCGCTCATTTGGCCGCGACAAAGGGCAAGCGCCTTCTTCAGCCCCTCCTGGTCGATGGGTCCTTCGGGCGCGAAGCGGTCGGCCAGGCGGAAGATCAGCTCGCTATCCACCTCGGCGTAGCGCGGCAGACCGAGACGGCGGAACAGATAATCGGCGTTGTAGATGGTGCCGTTGTGGGTGCCGATGACAATCCCGGCCCGGATGGGATGGTTGTTGCGGTTGTTGAACTCGTTGCCCCGGGTGCGCCAGCGGGTATGCCCCATGAGGATGGTGGTCTCGTTGTCGACCTGTCCAAGCAGCTCCTGGAACGGCTTCTCGTAGACCAGTTCGTGCGCCCGCATCGGCCGCTTGAAGATGCGGTAGCAGCCATCGGTCTTGAGCCAGGCCAGACCGGAGGCGTGCGGGCCGCGCTCCTCGCTGTGCAGCAGCATGCGGATGAAGACCTCGCGCAGGTAATCCCGCTCGTCGGGTCGTCTGCGCTTACGGCCGAAGATGATGCCTACTTGTCCGCACATGGAGCCGGGTCCTCCTTGCCGCCGAAGTTCTTGCCGAGCGGTCTCGTCCCCTCAAGGACGAAGGCCACGTATTCGCGCCGGTGGTCCGCCAGCCACTCGGCCACCTCCGGGTAGCCCATCTCGGCGGTCAGCCGGGTCACCTCCGGGTGGTCGAGCATGTTGGTGCTCCCTGAGAGCCGCACCGTTTCCAGGGCTTCGAGGAAGCGTTCCGGCCAGGGATCGATGGCCTTGTCGTCAGGCAGGAACTCGATCAGGCCGTGCCGGGCCAGACGGGTCAGAAACTCTGCGGCCGCAGCGGCGGCATCCTCCGGCAATGGCTGGGTCGGCCCGCCTTCGATGCCGGAGAGCACCTCGGTCATGTAGTCCCGGGGCGCACGGCTGGCGGTAAACGGCGTCTGGCCGCGCATCAGCTCGACCACCTCAAGGCAATCAACGGCCTGGATGGTTTCCCCACTGCCGGGGATCGGTTCGCCGTCCAGCGTGGTGGAGCGGATCAGAATCTTCATGGGGCACCTCCTTAAACAGTGAAGCCGGGAACTTGCCCGGCCTCGTTGGTGAGAGTGGTGGTTTCGGGTTCGTCCGGAAGGACGTCCTCCGGTTTGGGCCGTCCGTTCTTGAAGGCGGCATCGCCGGGCATGTTGGCCATCAGATGCTTGCGGGCGGTCTTGAACTCGTCGCCGATCAGGCCGAGGTGGAGCAGGAAGACCCGGAAGTCGTACTTGGCGCTCTGGGGATCGAAGTCCCGCTTGCGGCTGGAGGCGGCCCGGCCGTTGAGCGCCTTGGCTGCGACGGCGAGGCAGAATTGCAGGTAAGCCTTGATCCGCCCCGCGTGAAGGGTCGCCTCGAACCAGCGGAACTCCACCGTGCCCCGGTACCAGACGTTGTGCAGGTTGACCCCGTGATAGCGGCTGTTGTCGTAGTGCTGGGGCTGGCGGTTGTGGTAGCCGTACCAGATGCGGTTGAGCTGGTCCTTGGTGCGAGGACGATGCTGTTCGATGCGCTGGATCAGGTCGTCGCTGACCGGCCGGGTGTAGCGGTTGAGCCGGTCGCGGCTGATGCCGAGGGCGTGGAGGATCAGCGGCTCCTGCTTGTAGACGATCTTGGCCAGGTTGCCCAGGTGCCTGCCATCGAAGAGCGCGGCGTCGATATGGATGTGGATGCCGCACTGGCTGTTGATCTTGCCCCCGGCGCGGCGGATGGCCCGGACCGCCTCCTGCAGTTGCGGGATGTCGTCGTAGCCGAGCACCGGGCTGACCACCTCGGCCCGCAGATGGGCCGGGACGCTGGTCAGGGAGGCGTCCCCCACCACCTTCCAGACGCGGCCGCGCAGGTCCTCGACCTCCCAGGGGTCATAGCTGCTGGGGATGCCGACATGGCGGACCGTGCCGCCCACCACCGAGTGGATGGCCCAGGCGATCTGTTCCCGGGTGCGTTTTACGGTCTCGATCTCGATCCCGTAATGGATCTCTTTCAGGTTCATGCGTGCCTCCGTCGTTCATGGCGCTTATAAGTCGTTGTCTGGCAAGGCTTTTCAGCCTCCGCTTACACCATGAATGAATGCTTCTTTCCGGACACAAATCAAGTAGAAGAACAGCCGAAGCCGACATTTAACACCTTTATTTTCAATGACTTGAGAACTTGGCTGGATTGGGCGGCGCACAGGCGGCAGAAACCCCGGAACGGGCTGGCCGTATCCGGGGTTTCTGGGTTGGTGGTGGCAGTGAGCCGGTCAGCCGGAAGCGGTATCAGAGGTGATCAGGCTGGCGTGCAGCTCGAGGTTGCGCGACTCGTCGGCCCGCATCCGCGCCAGCAGCGCCGTGAAGGCCTCCGCTTCGGTGGCCGGGAGCTTTGACGCCCGTTCCAGCCGCGCCAGGCGCTGGTGCAGATTCTCCAGCAGGCCCAGGGCGTGGTCGCGGATCAGGCCGTCGCGCTTCTCCTGGGGCGAAGGGATGAACTCGGTCAGGCCGCCTTTGCGTCGAACGATCATGGCCGTGCCTCCTTAGCTCAGGGTCGCGCCCAGCGAATGGATGCGCGGGTAGATCAGCGGCGTGCCGGTCATCTCGGCCTTGTAGC
>Ga0209270_1002295_pt1 | contig 20938 bp, 18 predicted proteins | sample MTBAKSrepl1MetaG_FD_187456 | JGI IMG/M metagenome (GOLD analysis project Ga0209270, IMG submission 187456) | Enrichment culture microbial communities from Arthur Kill intertidal strait, New Jersey, USA, that are MTBE-degrading - MTBE-AKS1... | ecosystem: Environmental > Aquatic > Marine >...
CTCCAAGGAGTACTTCCCTCTTTATTTGAAAGAGCTGGAGTTCAGGTATAATAACCGGAACTCTGATATTTTCGATTTGATCGCTGATTACATATGCGATCTTGTGCCAAAACGGGACTAATTACCTTCTTTTTTTCGGCGAAGGCGCATGGGTACCGGCCATGCAAAATGAAATGAGACTGGAAGACGGGACGGTCGTGCATGCCTACCGGAACACGGAAGGCAGGAGCAGAAAGCCGGAAGCGGTCCAGACGGCGGGATGCGACAGGGCGGTTTTCAGCAGGGAAGACGCGAAGATCCATGACGGTTTCGTCGACGATCTCGTCATGGCTCAGAATCTCCGGTAATCGACGCCGAGCTTCCGTCACTTCCTCTTTCCATGTCCTCAAAATCCTTTTCGGGATTACACGGGGGGAGGTTCATCTCCCCGGCTTTTCCTCCACGACGTAGATCCACAGCTGGGAAAGGAGCATCCCCGACAGCATCAGGGCGCAGCCCGATACCTGCCGGAGGGAGAGTATTTCGCTTAGCCAGAGCCACCCTCCCAGGGCGGCGAAGACCGACTCCAGGCTGAGAAGGATCGCCGCGTGGGCGGGATGGGCCCTTCTTTGCCCCACCACCTGGAGGGTGTAGGCGACGCCCACGGACAGGACCCCGCCATAGAGGATGGCGGGAAGGGCTCCCCGGAGACTTTCCATCGATGCCGTCTCCAGAAACGCAGCCACAATCAGACTGAAAAGGGAACAGGCGGCGTACTGCAGGAAGGCGAGGCGGAAGGAATTCACCCGGGGTGAAAGCCACCCGATGACCAGGACGTGACCGGCAAAGAAAAGGGCGCCGAGGAAAACCAGGAAATCCCCCCGGGCGATGGTGAGCGCTTCCGTGACACTGAGGAAATAAAGTCCCGCCGCGGCCAGGAGGGCCCCCGCCCAGGTCCCCCCGTTGGTCCGCTGGCCCCAGAAAAGCCCGAGGAAAGGGACGATGACCACGTAGAGTCCCGTGATGAACCCCGCTTTCCCCGCCGTGGTGTAGACGATCCCCACCTGCTGGAGGGAGGCCCCTCCGAACAGCAGGACCCCCGCCACGAGGCTCCCGCCGATGGCGGTTTTTTTTTGGCCTGAAGCAGACATCCCCGGAACGGGAGACTGTCCGCCGTTTTTCAGCAGAAGAACCGGGACCAGGACCAGGCACCCCAGGGCGAAGCGGACGCCGTTGAACAGGAAAGGACCGATGTACTCCATCCCCACCCGCTGGGCGACAAAGGCGAATCCCCAGATGAGGGCGGTCGTGAGAAGAATGGCATCGGACTGTAGGGTGTCTTTTCTCACAGCAACCCGAAATATTTCCTCATTTTATTCGAAGCCGGAGCGTACCATAGGCGATCCTTGATGAGGAGTCAAGCACGTTGGATTGATGATTGTTGATTGGATATATAAACAGTATCCGCCGGGGGAAAGCGACCCTGAAGAATCCGTTTACATTTATGGGCTCATGGTTTCAACCCAGGCGGCGGGATCCACCCGGTAGTAGCTTTTCAACTCGTCGTAAAGCTCCTGTTCCCTGCGCTTCAGCTGGAGGGGCTTGTCGAAGAAGGTTTCCGTGGCCACGGCGAAAAATTCCGCCGGGTTGGTCGCTCCGTAAGCGTCCATGACGTGTTTCCGGTTCTTCTTCACATCTTCCCGGAGTTTTGCATACTCCGCCCCGAGGATCCTCGCCCAGTCCCGGTAACTCGACCGCTTTTCAAGCAAAGGGGCGCCGTCGGACCGGCCGTCCTCCTGGTCCAGCTGGTGGGCGAACTCGTGAAGGACCACGTTGTGGCCATCGCCCGCATAGGCGGCGTCCCGTTTCACATGGTCCCACGAAAGAACCAGGGTCCCGGCATGCCACGATTCCCCCGCCAGGACGGCCTCGTTTTCCAGGGCCGCCCCTCCAAGGTTTCGGTGATCCCTCCTGAGAAAGGCCCCGGGATAGACGACGATGGAAACAAGCCCGGGATAGTCCCGGTTTTCCCGGTTCAGGAGAAGCATGCACGCCTCCCCGGCGACGGTCACCCGGATCTCCTCCGTCATTTCCAGCCCGCCGGCGCCTTCGAAACGCTTCTCCGCCAGGAAGACCTGGATGTCCCCGTGAAGCTGGTCCTTCAGATCGGAGGGAAGATGACGGTACAGCGACACGTTTCGGCGGAGGATGTCTTCCCACTCGGGGGGAAAGGACGCTTTACGCCGCTGGTCTTTCCGCCGTTTTCCGGCACGGCGGATCCCGGATCGGACCAGAAAGAAGATGAAAAAGAAAAGGAGCACCAACGCCCAGAATCTCATGACGGTCTACTCCCGGGTCCTGTCGATGAAATGTCCCTGTCTATAAGATTCTTCCTTTTGCGATGAGCCCTTTTCAAAACGTTTCAAGCCTTATTGAAAACAAAGGATGAGATTACACCGAAAAAGATATATAATCAACGCGTTCCCGGCACAACAAAAAAGTTGTTCCCGAAAAGAACAGAATCATGACCATCGGGGAGGAATCCACCATCCGAAAATCGGAGGAGAAATATCGGAAAATCATCGAGAATGCCGGGGAGGGGATTTTTGTCGTCCAGGACGGGAAACTGAAATTCGTCAATCCCGCCTTCGCCCGACTCTCCGGATCCGATGAAAGAAACCTCCTGGAGAAGCCCTTCGAAGAGTTCATCGATCCCCGGGACAGGGAAACGGTCCGGGAGCACCAGATGCAGAAGCTCCGCGGGGAGGAGGTCCCGCCCGTCCATGCCGTCCGCATCCTGAACCGGAAGGATCGGGACTTCACCGCACGGCTCAGGACCGTCTTCCTCGAATGGGAAGGAAAACCGGCCACCCTGAACTTCCTCACCGACGTCACCGAGCAGATCGAAAGCCTGAATGCACACCGGATAAGCGTTGAGGACGCCCTGAGAAGAAGCGAGGAACAATTCCGCAATCTCATCGAGAGCACCCTCGATCTTGTTTTCATCGTCGACCGCCGGGGGTTTTTCACTTACGTGAATCCCCGTTTCGAAACGATCCTCGGCCATTCCCTGAGGGATCTGCAAGGCCGGCCCTTCACCGTCATCGTCGCCCCGGAGATGGTGCAACCGACCGTCGAGCGCTTCAGGAAGGGTATCTCCGGCAAACCCACGCCGGCTTACATGGCTGAGCTGGTCCACAAAGATGGCCACCGTATCCCGGTGGAATTTCTTGTGACGACTCAGTACGACCCCGAGGGAAATCCCTCGGGTCGTTTCGGCGTGGGGCGCGACATCTCGGAAAGGATGAAAACGGCTCAGGAGATGGAACGGTCCCGGGAGGAACTTCGGGCCCTAGCAAAACGACTCCAGGAAATCCGGGAGGAGGAACGGACAAAGATCGCCCGGGATCTTCACGACGATCTCGGCCAGACCCTGACGGCTCTTAAAATGGATATCGCCTGGCTCTCCCGGGAAATTGACCGTCAAAAGTGGAACTCCCGGCGGGAGGTCTTCTCACGGCGGATCGACGCCATGAGAAACCTTGTGGACGGCACGATGAAGACGGCCCGGAGAATCATGATGTCCCTCCGGCCGGGCATTCTGGACGAGCTGGGACTTCTCGCCGCCATGGAGTGGCAGGTCAATGAATTCACCGAAAGAACGGGAATTCCCTGCCGGCTGGAGACGGGGGAGGACGATATCCGACCCGACGGGGAACGGTCCACGGCCCTTTTCCGGATCTTTCAGGAATGCCTGACCAATGTGAGCCGTCATGCGGGAAAGGTAACGCAGCTGGTCGTCCGCCTCTACCTCAGAAAGGATACGATTCACCTCGAAGTGGAAGATAACGGAAGGGGGATCAGGAAAGAGGAAGTGAACGGCCCCGTCTCTCTGGGAATCCTGGGCATGCGGGAAAGGGCGGCCCTTTTCCGGGGAAGCGTCGCCATCACGGGCGGCCCCGGGGGAACCCGGGTCACCGTCAGGGTCCCCATGGCATGAAAAGAATCGGCAAACCGGTCCTTTTCTCAAGGGTCTTGACAAATGGAGGACATTTCATCATTATTCAAGAGCGGGATTATAACAGAAACGGTGGAAAGACCATGATTGAGGTCATGATTGTTGACGATCATCCCGTGGTGCGGATGGGACTTCGTGAAATCCTGAACGGAGAAAGAGACATCCGTGTCACCGCCGAGGCGGAAACGGCGGAGGAAGTCCTGCCCCTCGCCCGGACCCGCCATTTCGACGCCGTCGTTCTCGACCTGATTCTGCCTTGTCGAAGCGGGTTCGACCTTCTTCAGGATCTCCATTATGAATTTCCCGCCCTTCCCGTCCTCATCATGAGCGTCCACCCGGAGGAACAATTCGCCGCCCGGGTTCTGAAGGCAGGCGCTTCGGGATACCTGATGAAGGACAGCGCCCCGGAAGAACTGGTCAGGGCCATCCGCAGGATCCATAAAGGAGGACGATACATCAGCCTGTCCTTCGCGGAACAGCTCGCCCGGAACATCGGCGGCGCCGACCACCCCCCTCACGAAAAACTATCCAACCGTGAGTTTCAGATCCTCCTCATGATCGCCAAGGGTCAAACCATCAAGGGGATCGCCGAAAGCCTCCATATCAGTGAAAAAACAGTGAGCACCTATCGTTGCAGGATCCTGATGAAGCTCAATCTCAACGCCAATGCGGAACTTGCCACCTACACGCTCCGTGAAGGCCTGATCCAGTAGGAACGGCCCCTGTAGGGATCGGCCTACAGAAAAATACGTTTTCACTGACAGACTATTTTCTTTATAATAACTATATATTTATAATAATAGAGATCTATTCCGGGTCACGGAAGAACGGGAGACGGACAATGAAACTTTTTATTGTGGACGATTCCCAGATGATCTATGAAGGCCTGAACACCCTCCTGTCGAGTCTCAGGAATGTGGAGATCATCGGCCAGGCGGGTACGGAACGGGAAGCGGTGGCGCTGATCGAGAGTCTCCGGCCTGATGCGGTCATCCTCGACATCCGTCTCCAGTCGGGGAATGGTATCGACGTTCTCAGGAAAATCAAAAATACCGATGCCCCTTCCCCCGTCGTCATTATCCTCACAAATTATCCTTATCCCCAGTACCGAAAAAAATGTCTGGCTCTGGGAGCCGATTATTTTCTCGACAAGGTTGACGACCTCGTAAAAAGTCAAAATCAGTGTAACAGGTTAAAATAATTCAATATATGTACATATTTTCCTTGACATCGCATTTGCGGATATGGTATGAATCATGTTAAATATTAATGACATAGGTGCTGATGCCATGATTCGTGTCCGCGATCACAAAACGCCCTACCTGCTCGATCCTTGGGACTATATCGGACCTAAAAGGCGCAAACTTTTGGACGACTCCTGGGCCGGCCTTTTCAGGAAGCATATCCTATCCGAATTGCCGGTTCGTAAGGTCACCTCCTGTTACACCAGCGGGGTTGGAAGGCCGAGCAAGGAACTCTATGCTGCCCTGGGGGCCTTGATCCTCCAGCAGATGCATGATCTGACGGACGAGGAAACGGTGTCCCAGTTTTCCTTCAATCTTCAATGGCACTATGCCCTGGACATTCCCGGCGAGACGGACGAGGCCAAGTATATGTGTGCCAAGACCCTCTGGACGCTCCGCCACATGGTTGCGGAAAAGGGTCTGGATAGCGACCTTTTCAACGTGACCACGGAGATCCTGGCCAAGGTGTTCGAGGTGGATACGTCCAAGCAGCGGATCGATTCCGTTCACATTCATTCCAACATGCGGCGATTGGGAAGAATCTGTATCTTCTCTCAGGGCATCCATAACTTTTTCGTCAACCTGAAGCGGCAGCGACGGGCGATCTTTAAGACCATTGAGAAAGAGCTTTTAGACCGATACCTGACTCAGAAGTCCCTGGGTTGTTTTTCCCTGGTGAAGCCTTCGGAATCGGCCAAGACCCTGGAGACGGTCAGTCGGGACCTCTTGTCCCTGGTGGAGCGTTTCCGGGAGAATAAGCAGGTAACCTCCCTGAACACGTTCGGCATCCTCCTGCGGGTGTTGAAGGATCAATGTACCCTGTCGGATGATGCGGGGTCAATGGAGATGGCCTTGAAAGAGCCGAAGAAGATCTTATCGTCTTCTCTCCAGAATCCTTCCGATCCGGACGCCGGTTATGACGCCCATAAGGGTCAGGGATACCAGATTCAGGCTATGGAGACGTATTGTAATTCTGCCGACGCGGCAACCAAGGACACGACCTTGAATCTGATTACCCATGTGGAGGTTGAACCGGCTCATATCAGCGATGTCCACGCCCTGATCCCCGCCCTGGAATCAACCAGGGACAGGGAGCTTGCTCCGGAGGAGGTTTTGGCGGATTCCCTGTACGGCAGCGACGAGAACCGTGAAAAGGCCAAAGAGATGAGGGTCGAGGTCATTGCCCCCACGATGGGAACGCCGAAGGAAGATACCATTAGCCTGGCCGACTTTTCGCAGAACGAGAAGGGAAAGATCGTCGCCTGTCCCCGGGGGCATGCCTCGATAAAGTTCAAGCAGGGAAAGAAAGGAACCTGCAGCGTTGCCTTTGATTCGGAGCATTGCAGCGTCTGCCCTCTTCGTGATCAATGTCCTGTCAAGCCGGGAAGGAAGCGTCATTATCTTCGTTTTGATCTCAAAACCCTGAGGATTGCCGGTCGCCGGGCCAGGGAGCATACCCCGGAGTTCAAGGACAAGTATCGATGGCGCTCCGGGATCGAATCGACCTTCTCGGAAATGGACAAAAAGACAGGGGTCAAACGACTCAGGGTTCGAGGTTTGTCCGCTGTGAGCTACTGCGCCCGCTTAAAGGCCATTGGCGTCAACCTCTTTCGGGCGGCCAGGGTGAAAAGGGCGCTGGATGCCCTCAAAGTCGCCCCCGGATCAGGGTTGTCAGGCATCTGTTCCGCTATTTTCGATGTCAAAGAGCTTTTCCTGAGTCGGTGGCGCCGACTCAGGGATGTTTTTTCCCAGGCGATTGAAAATCAACCCTGCATCGCCAGAATCGCCGCGTGACTTCTTACGAGGTCGTCAAAACTGGAAACAATGAGAATCGTAGAGGTGTATAGTAGTCGAGAGATAAACCGATGCCTGTAAGAGAGCGATCCAAAAGGAGCAGGTCTTGAGTGAGCTAAACATACTTCACGTAATTCCAACGCTGGCTCCTACCTCCGGAGGTCCTACAAAGGTTCTCCTGGATTTGTCAAGAGGCATTGCCACTTCAGGTTGCAGAGTTGCAGTTTGTACGACCGACCGAGGCAATCCAACAAGGCGACGACTTCCTGAGAGCTATTTTTCGTCCTTATTTTCAGACGCAATCGAGTCTCATATTTTTCCAGTCAGTTTTCATCTGATGCTATTCTCACCCCTTATGAGAATATGGCTCAAACAAAATATCCAAAGATATGATCTTGCTCACATCCATAGTCTCTACCGGTTCCCGGTGGCCTATGCTGCATGGTGCGCGCGAAAGGCCAAAGTGCCATATATTATTAGACCACATGGTTCCCTTGATCCGTTTTTGTATCGGCAGAGCAGTCATGGGAAATGGGCGCTTCCGCTGAAGCGTTTTTACGAGTGTCTTTTCACCCTGCCCAACCTGAACCATGCCTCAGCCATTCACTTTACAACAAAGGAAGAAATGGAGCGATCGGCCTTCTTGAAGCTTCGAGCTCCAGCTGTCATTATTGCCAACGGAATTGATTGGCGGGAGTATGCTGAACTCCCGCAATCGGGGAAATTTCGTCAACGCGTCAGGCTCGATTCGCAAACACCTCTGGTGCTTTTTTTGGGACGTATCAACTTCAAGAAGGGGTTGGACTTGCTCGTATCGAGCTTTGCCCGTGTGGTCGAAAAATTTCCGGATGCACGTCTTGCCATTGTCGGGCCGGACAACGAAGGGTACGGCGTAAAGGTGCGGCGGTGGTGCCGGGAAGAGGGTATCGCTGACAAGGTCGTTTTTGTTGATCATCTCGACCCGGAAGAAGTGAAACAGGCGTATGTGGATGCCAATGTGTTCGTGTTACCGTCCTACACGGAAAACTTCGGCATGACGGTGGTCGAGGCCATGGCCTGCGGATGTCCTGTTGTCGTTTCAGACCAGGTGAACATCTGGCGGGAGATTCAGGAAGAGGGAGCAGGGATAGTGGTCGGATTGGATCCGTGGGAGATCACAAACGCGATATGCCGGGTGCTTTCAGACAAGGATACTGCCGAGGGAATGGGAAGGCGGGGGCGCATGGCAGCAGAAAAGCGCTATGCCTGGCCGCGGATTATCGATCAAATGACGGATGTGTACCGAAGATTGATTGCGCAAAAGGCGGATGAAAAGCACCGGATGAAAAGCACCGGATGAACAGGTAAATCGTGAGCTTACCGCTTATTTTGGTACGTTTTGACAAATTGGCCCAAGCGCTGCGATCCGCAGATCTGTTGCGGGCTCTGTTGCTTTATCGGGTCTTGGTAGGAGCCGAACACCGACATGTGCTGCGGCCGGATCTGGCCACAGTGGTGGATATCGGGGCCAACCGGGGGCAGTTTTCCCTGGCGGTACGGCGCTGGGCGCCCAGTGCGCGGGTTATCGCCTTCGAGCCGCTGGCCGGGCCGGCGGCCAGATTTAACAAATTCTTCAGCGGGGACCGGCAGGTGGTATTGCACGTGGCCGCAGTCGGGCCGGCCGCGGGAGAGGCGACCATTCATGTGTCGGCCTCGGATGATTCTTCATCGCTGCTACCCATTTCGGAGCAACAGGAGACCCTCTTTCCAGGTACCGGCGAGATCCGGACGGAAACGATCCGGGTAGGGCGTCTTGCCGACTTTGTGGCCCCCGAAGATATCGTTGCACCGGCACTGCTCAAGCTGGACGTGCAGGGGTTCGAACTGGAGGCGCTTCGGGGGTGCGAGGATCTGCTGGGGTGCTTTTCGCAGGTGTACGTTGAATGCTCTTTTGTGGAACTTTATACCGGGCAGGCATTGGCTGACGAGGTGATTTACTGGCTTCGCGAGCGGGGGTTCAAGCTGACAGGCATTAATAACTTGGGATATGATAAAAAGGGGAAAGCCCTCCAGGGTGATTTTCTCTTTGAGTGTTTATGAGGCGGTTAAGAATCCTAATCCACGGCATCAACTACGCGCCGGAACTCACCGGAATCGGCAAGTATACCGGTGAAATGGCTGAATGGTTGGCGGCTCGGGGGTGCGAGGTAAGGGTGGTAACGGCCCTTCCTTATTATCCGCAGTGGCAGATTGCGAAAGGATATCATGCTTGCCGTTATTATCATGAGAAACAGGAGGGTGTCGAGGTTTGGCGCTGCCCAGTGTGGGTGCCTAAAAAGCCTTCAGGATTTACCCGCCTGATACATCTGGCGTCTTTTGGACTGTCGAGTTGTCCGATCCTTTTAACTATGATCTCATGGCGGCCCCATGTTGTCATAGCCATTGCGCCGGCACTCGCTTCAACACCCTTTTCGCTTCTCACGGCTCGGCTTAGTGGTGCAAAGGCGTGGCTTCATCTTCAGGATTTTGAAGTGGATGCCGCTATCAATCTGAGAATTCTGCCGAGAGTTCAGATTGTGACCCGCCTGCTTTATATGCTGGAAAGGCGGCTTTTTAAATTATTCGATGTGGTCTCAACCATTTCAGGCCGTATGTGTCGTCGGCTAAAAGAAAAAGGAGTGTCGCCTGAAAGGATTCTATTTTTTCCCAATTGGGTGGATACCTGCCGTATTCATCCGCTCAAACACACGAGTAATTTTCTGAAGGTTACCTTGGGTATTCCGCTGCATGACACAGTGGTGCTCTACTCAGGAAATATGGGATTCAAGCAGGGGATCGAGTGCCTTCTCAACGCTGCCCGGTGCCTTCAAGGGAAAAAGGATATTCACTTCGTGTTATGTGGTGACGGTGCGGCGCGTGCCCCTTTGCTGCGCTCAGCCAGGGATCTTTCGACTGTTCACTTTCTGCCGCTTCAGCCCTTGAATGAGCTGAACGAGTTGCTCAATATGGCCGATATCCATGTTCTCCCGCAGCGGGCCAATGCTGCCGATCTGGTTATGCCTTCAAAACTGACAGGGATTCTTGCTTGCGGTGGGACTGTAATTGCAACCGCACGGCGGGGTACCGGACTTGCTGAAGTAATAGGGAAAGCGGGGGGTATATTGGTTGAACCTGAAAATCCGGACTTGCTCGCAAAGGAAATAGAAAAGGTGAGCAGGGACAGTAATGCAAGATTAGAAATAGGGAAAAGAGCCAGGGATTATGCAGTGCGTTATCTTGACAAAAATAACACATTAGAAAGATTCTTAAAAGAATTAGATTCCGTTGTAATGGACTCGTAATAATTTGAAAAACACCGGCTGTTTCGTTTCAACCGAAAAAGGGATCATTATTCATACCTGTTACATTACAGGCTTTAGAATTTAGAGGAGGTGTGTTGCCCGTCGGACGCCTTTTGAAAAAAGCAGTCGGTCCCCTTTTAACGCCTGATTGTCGTACAACTCAGCAATCCTTTACGCCCTGTTCATATTTGTCACGATCCCATACGCCCGTTATTTTCAAGAGTTTGTATACGATCAATATGGGAAAAGTTCTTTTGGTCATGTTGTTCTTGTCGTCATAGCCCCGTGCTTCATCGGGGATGTTTTCTGCCTGATTAAAAGCGCCGATCATGGTGTATCAGCAAAGAATTATGTGTGGCTCGCCGGTGCAGCGGGCTTTTATATTTTCTGTGCCCTGACGTTATGGAAATGTCCAGAAGAGGCGATTCACTTCCTTGAATAGGCCTGTTGAGTTTCCTTTTCTATTGGGCCCTCCGTCATCACGTACGAGACGTTACGATCTATTTTACAGTATCGTTTGCTGTCCTTTTCATTGGAACCATTGATGAAGTGATTCAATGGATTGTTCCGGATCGTGCGGGAAGTTTTCGTGAGGAGCAGGATGGCAATCAATGCTGTCCAGAGCTGAAAAGCATAATGAACTCAAGGAAAAAAATTGTAGTTGTATTCGGTACCAGGCCTGAAGCCATTAAGCTGACCCCTGTAATTTTGGCATTCAATGCTGATCCCCGATTTATCTGCAGGGTATGTGTCACAGCCCAACATCGGGAAATGCTCGACCAAGTTCTTAAAGTATTCGGGATAATTCCGGATGTTGACCTGAACCTGATGCAGCCCGACCAAACATTGGCTGCCTTGACCACGCGGGCTATTGAATCTCTGGACAGATATTTTATCAAAGAGAAACCGGATATGGTTATGGTTCAAGGGGACACGACCACGGTATTCTGTGCTGCGCTGTCTGCCTTTTATCATCACATTCCCATCGCGCACGTTGAAGCCGGTCTTCGAACCTTCAATCTTACTGCTCCCTGGCCTGAAGAGGCCAACCGAGTACTTACATCCCGTCTCGCTGATTTGCATTTCGCACCAACGGCTGTTTCACGGGAGAACTTGCTCAGAGAAGGCATTAGCTCTGAAAAAATATTTGTTACCGGTAACACGGTTATCGATGCTCTATTCATGGCTCTTGAAAAGATCAAGGATACACCGTCAGATATTTCAGGACTTGCAGAGAAACTGATGCGGCCAGGTTCAAACAGCCCGTTGGTTTTGATTACGGGCCACCGCCGTGAAAACTTTGGAGAAGGTTTTCAGAACATCTGTCAGGCCATATCACAACTTGCCGAGCGATTCCCTGAGGTCTCTTTCGTCTATCCGGTTCATCTGAATCCAAATGTCCAAAAACCCGTCTATAATCTTCTGGCTGGCTATCGGAATGTTCATTTAATCGGACCATTGGATTATCTTCCCTTTGTGGCCTTGATGGATCGGTCGACACTCATTCTGACCGACTCGGGGGGCATACAGGAAGAGGCCCCCAGCCTTGGTAAGCCGGTACTGGTAATGCGCAATACGACGGAACGCCCTGAAGCGGTCGAGATGGGTGCCGTCAAACTTGTCGGGACGGACGTAACGGCGATTATTGAGAACACGACGACGCTCCTGAATGACAAGAAGGCCTATGCAGCTATGGTTTGCGCTGTAAATCCCTACGGAGACGGCAAGGCAACAGATCGGATTATTTCCGCCAGCGCACAATTCTTGGGTGCAGAAAAGGGACGGCGGTGAATGTAAAGGACATAACAGCCCTCTGTTGCCCTTCTTTCCTGAAACCGCTGTTCTGCAGGATCGAGAACTCGCCGGTAGGTCTTCGCTTCGCTCGGGGTGTATTCTGGTCTATGGCAGGGGCTGTGATTTCACGCGGCCTGATGTTTATCGCCACAGTATCTGTCGCCCGGATCCTGGGAAAGACGGGCTATGGTGAACTCGGCATGATCCAGTCCACGGTCGGCCTGTTCGGTGCCTTCGCAGGGTTCGGTCTGGGATTGACCGCCACCAAACATGTTGCCGAGTTTCGCCAAAACGATCCCGAACGAGCGGGACGGATTATTGGTCTATCATGGCTGGTTGCCATGTTTACGGGCGGCCTGATGGCTTTCGGGCTGTTTATATTTGCCCCCTGGTTGGCCGACCACGCCATCAATGCTCCGCATTTGGCTGGTGTCCTTCGCATCGGCGCCTTGATCCTCTTCATCAGTGCGCTTAACGGCGCCCAGACCGGTGCTCTTTCCGGTTTCGAGGCCTTCAAGACCATTGCTTACGTCAACATTTTTGTCGGCCTGCTCTCTTTTCCCATTCTCATAGGTGGTGCATATTTTGGTGGTCTCACCGGCGCGGTCTGGGCGATGGCGATCAACCTCGGCTTCAATTGGTTATTCTGCCATGTGGCACTGGGAAAGGAAAGCCGGCGTTATAGTGTTCCGGTTACGTTCAATCATTGCAGCCGTGAAATACCTATTCTATGGCGTTTCAGCCTGCCCGCCGTCCTTTCGGGTGTCATGGTGGGCCCGGCCCACTGGGTGTGTCGGGCCTTGCTGGCAAACAAACACAACGGTTATGATGAATTGGGGTCATTGACCGCCGCGCTTGTCTTTCAGCAACTCCTGATGTTTATCAGCGGCATGCTGGCCACGCCTTTGCTTGCGATGATTTCGAACGCGGGTCCGAATATATCCAAAAATTTAGGGCTTGTGAATATTCTTTCATCGTGGATTCTGGGAGTGATTGTCGCTATCCCATTGTTATGTTTTCCTGAAGTAGCGCAAGCGATATTCGGCAAAGCTTATGATACCCACAATTTCAAAGTGACCTTATCCCTTGTTGTATTTTGTACCTCCGTCATGACCTTCAACGAAGGTCTTGCGAGAGTCTTGGCGGCAAACAGTCTCCTTTGGTGGGGGTTTTTCGGCAATGCTTTCTGGGCCGCCATTCTGATTGTATCCACGGTATTTCTGGTGGATTTGGGTGCGCTCGGTTTGGCCGCTTCCCTGACAGTTGCGTATATTTTGGATACCATTGTTCTCCTTCCTTTATATCACTTTCGCAATCTTATTCCCAAGGGAACCCTCTTTTCAATCAAGTCAGTCATGATATGGTGTATTCTTTCCGGTCTGGTTTTATTGAACATTGCCGATGTGTCGTTATTGATCCGCAGTATTACATTTCTACCATGCATGATGCTTGCGGGAATTGCGTTCATGAGAATCTACAAAGAAGAGACGGCATGATTCGGGAGAGAAAAAGTCCCGATCCGTAATGCAGACGCCCGATGATGCCGGTGCTGTAAGGCCGACGGTTGAGGAGAGAATGAGTTGGTAACTGCAACGACGCGCTCAGAGAAGGAGCAAAAAAGCATGGGCCGTATATGATTGCAAATATGGGGAAAGTATTTTTCGGTTAGCCCTCGCAGAATTCCTGCTCATGTAGAGCATTTTAAGAATTGCATCACGTTTAATTTTACTTTCCGGAAGAGTGACTGGAAAGTGTGCGAGAGTTTTATCAAAGATCGGCCAAGGGGCCGCCATACAAAAATATCTATTGAATCGAATGCCGGAAATTCAGCAGGACGCATATCAGCCGATTCATGGATTGAAGAATCTGTTGGAAGCATGAAGAATCCAAAAATATTGATGTTTGCACCTTTTGTATATCCGGCTGCCAATCCGGAGTCTATTGTAAATGCCAACCTTGTCATGGCCGGTTTGAAATCAGGGTGGCAAATTGATGTCATTATGCAGAATCCTGATAACTGGTATCCGATTAATGAGTATGCTTCAGAATTTATTCCGGTATCCAAAGTCATTCACAGGGTTGAATCACCGAAAGATATTGTTAAAGATATCTATTTTCGTCTGTGCTCCAAAAAGAACCATTGGAATCTTCATCCTCTTTTCGGCGATCCGTGGAGTGCGCCTGCTTTGAAGATGGGCCGTGCTTTGGCACAGAAAAATAAATACGATGTCATCATCTCCAGGGTGCTTCCGGATTATGCCCATTTACCGGCACTAAATCTTTCAAGGGAATTTGGAATTCCTTGGATCGCCAATTGGAATGATCCGACTCCTTGGCATATTTCGCCACCACCTTACGGTTCCGGCCCTGAAATACAGCCACCGGGATTTCCGGCGATCGGGCGTCTGAGACGGAACTGTTTGATTAAATTCTATAAATCAATATCGGATATGGCCTCCTGGCAGACATTCCCATGTGAGCGATTGCGCAATTATATGAAGCCCATGCTTGGGCTGCATTTTCTGAATAAAAGCTCCGTCATTCCACATATAATGATCGGTAAGAATTCATCGAAGCGGCTGCGGGAAAAGGTATCTCGCAGTCAAGAGTTCACATTATGTCATGCAGGCAGCTTACGGCCCCCAAGATCACCTGATGTTTTTTTAAGAGGAGTCCGGAGATTCATAGATACCGTAAAACCGAAAAAGCCCCCTGTCATCAAGTTCCTGGGTGAGCGGGTTGAAAACGTCAAAGATACGGTCTGTAGAATGAACCTTAAGCAATATGCTCGTATACTTAAGGCATTATCATACGAGGCGACATTACAATTACTGGCAGAAGAAACGGTCCTGGTCATCATAGAGGCGCCATTGAAAGAGGGTATTTTTATGCCATCTAAATTCGTCGATTATGTGTCGACGAGGCGTCCGATTCTTGCAATCTCTCCCGTAGAGGGGACCATTGCTGATTATCTCCAAAGACATGGCGGCGGTGTTGCCACAGATGCGACATCGGAGGATGATGTGGCGAGAGGAATCGCCCTTCTTTACAGCGCCTGGGAAAAAAATACGTTAGATGATCGATATCTATCAAGTGAATTGTATAAAGAATTTGAAGAAGATAAGATTATCAATCAATACAATCTGTTATTTTATGATTTGAAATATAACAAGGAGCGCATGTCGTAAATGCTATTTTCGGTCGTTATCCCGCTTTACAATAAAGAGAACTATATTGAGCGGGCGGTACGCAGTGTGTTGACTCAAAGTCATCAGGATTTTGAAATATGGGTGATCAACGACGGATCAACCGATAAGGGTCCTGATATTGTAAAAAATATCAAAGACGACAGGGTCAAACTCGTTTCTCAAAACAATGGAGGTGTCTCTTCAGCGAGGAATAAAGGAATAACATTGGCCCGGGCGGATATCGTTGCGTTCCTGGATGCGGATGACGTGTGGCTGCCGCATTTTTTGGAGACGATCTTGGGTCTCCGGAAAAAATATCCGGATGCGGGGATGTATGCCACTGGCTTTAGAATCCTTAAGAATAAGGGCATATACAGGGATATCCGAATCAGAAACAGGAAAGAGTTTTATGGGAATTATTTTGATTTAGTAAAACTGGGTGGTGCGGTCTTTACAGGCTGCGTAGCGATACCAAGGGTAACGTTTTCAAGAGCAGGTAATTTCAGGGTTGGGCATGCGATGCAGGAAGACCTGGACATGTGGTTTCGCATAGGGGTCCATTACAATGCTGCCTATTCCTCAAGAGTCTGCAGTCTGTATTACTATGACCTGCCAGGGAGTGCTTGTAATATTTATGGGCACAGAAATAAGTCCCCGCTTTTAATATCGTTCATTGAAGGCCATGGAAAAGGACAACAGTATGGAAATATCGAAAATAGGGCGGCGCAGTACGTAGCATATATAGAATACCAAAACATAATGGGGTCGGTCTTTGCTGGAGAGACGCTTCAATTGAAGGAAACCTTAAGGCGATACAGAAATTTATTTGGAAGAAATATGTACTATTACGAGCTGTTAACCGTGAAGCAGGTACCTTTAATTGTACTACAGAAAGGGAAGCGTTTGAAATTATGCATAACAGCGATTTTTCTGAAATATTATATTGCCTTTCGGTATAGAGACAACTGCTCCAATGAAAATAGAATCAACTGAAAATAGCATCCACGGCGGGAGATTTCCCCTGTTGAGCATCGAGGAAAGAATCGAAATGCAGGCCATTCCCGGCTTTTCATCATTGCTACAGCCGCTGATTTCAGTGTAAGGTTTGCGGAACTTCAGAAAACTATTATGCTATTGCCACGTTCTGAAAACAGTCCGGACGTTTTGTTGATTGAGCCGTGCAATTATCTGGACCATCCGCCAGGTGGTCAATTGTCATTTGTAAAGCAAATGATTGCAGTATTCGGTAATAGGTTGGCCTTAGTGGGTTGCAGTACGGATAAAACGCCCGTCGGTGTTTGGATTGATAAAAAAATTGGTGATACGACGTATAAGTATTTAAATATAGGACGTATATCCCGTGACGCCGGCAAACCTCTCGTGCCAGCAAGGCTGAAAGCCTTTTTGAGATTGCACCTATATAAGAATTTCATTCTATCATCTGGCATTCGAAATGCTTTTATCAATGCCCCTGAAGTGCTTATAGCAATCTCGGGTTGGAAGTTTAACAGCCTATGCTATTGCTTTCACGGCGTGGAGAACCCTCTCAAAATGTCCCGTTATCGATGGAGCAGGTTATTTGTGTCATTGTTTGATCGAAAATTAATTGATGGTCTTCGTTATGTCGACACAATACTGGCCTGTGCAGATGAAACTGCGATATCTTCATTAATTCGCAGAAGTTCAGGTAAACTCGATAAAAATAAAGTCACTCAATTCCCAACGCGTTATAATGAGACAATCTTTTATCCAGAACATATGGCAATTGCCAGAAAGGGATTGAAACTGGATTTAAATGCAAAGATCATCGTCAGCACAGGAAGAATAAACCGTGTTAAAGGCTGGGATTTAATTCTTGAAGCTTTTAAGGATTTCAAAAATAATCATGACTATGTTGCCAAATTAATATTTGTTGGAGACGGCGAAGATCGCTCTTTACTGCAAGCGAAAATTTATGAATATCATCTTCAAAACGAGGTCACTATCACCGGCTTTCAATCCCCAGACAAAGTGGCCGCATACCTGAATGCTGCCAATATTTTTGTTGTAGGATCTTATCGTGAGGGGTGGTCTGTTTCCATGTTGGAGGCATTAGGTTGCGGAAAACCCATCGTCTCCACAAATGTAAGTGGCGCCTATGAACTCGTTGATCACGGGAAAAACGGATATGTGATAAACAGCAGAGATCCTAACGAATATGCCGAGGCCATGTTTGTGGCCTTTGACCTGCCTCAAATTAACCAAGTCAGCTTGGAGCTTGCGGAAAAATATAAAATGAAAAATCTCGCCAGAGATATCGGTCTGATTTGGAGGCCTTTGGCATGACTTCAAAGATGAAAATCCTGATATCTCATAACTACTACCAGCAACCCGGAGGTGAGGACTATGTCTTCATGGCTGAGTCATCCATGCTGGAACAACATGGGAACCAGGTGTTCCGTTATACGGTGGATAACGATTACATAAAAGGAATGAATCCCCTGACGCTTGCCCTGTCCACGCTGTGGAGTAAAACCATTGCCCGTGACTTTCGAGAACTCGTCAGAAAGGTCAGGCCGGACATAATACACTTTCACAATACTTTCCCGCTTATCTCTCCTTCTGCATATTACGTGGCCAGGGCAGAGGGTGTTCCAGTGGTGCAGACTCTGCATAATTATCGACTACTCTGCCCCAACGCCTTGTTTTTTCGTAATGGTCATGTCTGCGAGGACTGTATGGGTAAATTTATGCCCTGGCCGGGTATCTTGCATGCGTGTTATCGGGAAAGTAGAATGGCTACAGGAGTGACGGCTGCCATGATGTCGGTGCATGGCGTATTAAATACATATAGCCGGATGGTTGACAGGTACATTGCCCTTACTGATTTTGCCCGGCAGAAGTTCATCCAGGGGGGATTTCCGGCAGGAAAGATTGCCGTCAAACCGAATTTTATCGATCCCGACCCCGGAGTTGGTGAGAGGCGAGGCGACTATGCTCTCTTTGTCGGTCGATTGTCGCAGGAAAAAGGGATCGGCACCTTACTGTCAGCCTGGGAAAAGTTAGGCGGGAAAATCCCGCTCAAGATTGTGGGCGAAGGGCCGTTGGCGCCCCAGGCAGCCGATGCTTCACGACGTATTCCGGGTATAGCATGGCTGGGTCATAAACCGAAGCAATCCGTACTGGATTTGATGAAAGATGCCGCGGTGTTGATCTTTTCTTCCCTCTGGTATGAGGGATTCGGTTTGACTATCGTCGAGGCGTATTCCGTCGGTCTTCCCGTGGTGACAAGCAATCTGGGGGGCATGTCGTCAGTGATCGATCATGGACGTACAGGTTTGCACTTTCGCGCCGGTGATCCAAACGATCTTGCTGCGCAGGTTGATTGGATTATCAATCATCCGGCAGAACGTGAAAGAATGAGTCGAGAAGCACGGGGTAAGTATGAAACCGGGTACACAGCGGAACGCAATTATGACATGCTGATGGATATATATGAAAAGGCTATGTCACACATACATTCTGGACCATGACGGAGTAATATAATGCTGCAAACAGGACGCGTGATCGGAATGCCCGTTACAGTCGGTTCCACTGTACACGTAGCGGAAAGGATTATACGAGAGGCCCATGCGGGGCATGATGGATACGTATGTGTGGCCAATGTGCATATGGTAAGCACGGCCATGCGGGATGAAAAACTCCGCCAGATCATTGGAAAAGCGCTCTTGGTAACCGCTGATGGATTACCGCTTGTGTGGATATTGAAACGGAATGGCTTCAAGGAGGCTGAACGAGTAACCGGGACGGATCTTACCTTGAAGTTGTGTGAACGAACCTCTGTAGAAGGCATGGCGGTTGGTTTTTACGGCGGCAGTCCCGAAACAATCAGAAGGCTGCAAAAATTAATGACGGAAAGATTTTCAGCCTTGAAGGTTGCCTTTTGTGAATCCCCTCCTCTTCTGCCCGTCCAACCGGAGGTGGATCAAGATATTGTCAAACGGATAAATGAATCGGGTGCTCATATCGTCTTTGTCGGTCTCGGCTGTCCCAAACAGGAATTCTGGATGATGGCATATAAACCTTATCTTTCAGCCACATTGATTGGTGTCGGCGCCGCATTTGATTTTCTTGCGGGTACCGCTAAGCGAGCACCTGTATGGATGCAAAGATATGGTTTTGAATGGCTGCATCGCCTGGCTGTAAATCCCCGGAAGACATTGAAAAGGTACGTAATGACGAACCCTCCTTTTATCTGGATGGTCATCAAGGAATGTGTTAAGCGCAGAAAGCTTAAGAATTCAAGTTTTTAGGCTGGGGGAAAAAGGAGCAAAAAGAAGCCACCTTATTTTTATCCGGGAATTTCAGAAGAGAACGGAATGAGTCCTTTACGACACTGTCGTTGTTTGTCATTTCAACCGAAGGGAGAAGGATAAACTTTCTCAGTTTTGAAGACTCCTTTGAAATGACGGAAAGATTTCTAGTTCTTCTCGAAACGGCGGGATCTTGAATGTTCCGGAGAAGGCACAGGTTGAAGCCGAAGCTTCAAAGAGCAAGAGAAAAGAGAAACCGGAGAGATCGTTATTATGTTGCGGGAGCGGGCACAGCTTCTCAAGAGGGTGCATAGGGCACTGGATATCTGCCTGACGGCGGTGGCCTTTATGGGGGCCTATGGAATCAAGAAGTATCTCCTTCCCGGATCGTTCGGCGGTCTGTCTCCGGAGCCTGATTATTACATGGTCCTGCTCGCGGTCATCATTATCTGGTATGTGAGCTTTTCCGTGTTTGACCTGTATGCCCCCTACAGGAAGCAGGGATTCGATCAGATATTCCGGAACCTGTTCAAGGCGGTCTCGGTCGGCATGCTCGTTTTGATACTTTTTATGTATATCTTCAAGGTGACGGGTATCAGCCGCATCATGCTGGGCATCTTTTTTTTCCTGGATGTGGGGCTTCTCACCCTGAGCAAGGGTCTTGTGTACTGGAATCTGGCCCGGTACCGGCGAAGGGGATTGAATTTCCGCAACATTCTTATCATCGGGAGCAGGGAAAGGGCCAGGGATGTCATTAATGCTGTCGAGGATCATCTGGATTCGGGATATACCATCCTGGGCTGCCTGGACGTGGATGAAAGCTCTATCGGAGAGGAGGTTCAAAACGGTATCCGGGTTATCGGGACGGTTGATAAGTTGCAGGAAGTGTTGTCGAAGCAGGTGGTGGATGAATTGATCATTGCCATGCCTGCCAGGATGATAGAGAATGTGGGGAAATATATCCTTCTGGCCATGGAGATAGGGATATCGGTGCACATCATGCCGGACTGGCATCTCACGGAGATCCGGTCGATGCCAGGGTTTGTCTCTCCGAGCTTCAAGACATTCCTGGATATCCCGACCCTGAGCCTGATCACGACGCCGAACCACCGGGCAGCGATACTTGTAAAGACCGCTTTTGACTATGCCTTTGCGGTCGTTGCCTCGATTCTTTTCCTGCCGCTTTTTCTGTTGATCGCCCCGGCCATAAAGATTTCATCCCGGGGTCCGGTCTTTTTCAGGCAGGAGCGCTGTGGTCTCAACGGGCGCCGGTTCATGCTCTACAAGTTCAGGACGATGGTGGACGGCG
>Ga0209270_1002297_pt1 | contig 20932 bp, 22 predicted proteins | sample MTBAKSrepl1MetaG_FD_187456 | JGI IMG/M metagenome (GOLD analysis project Ga0209270, IMG submission 187456) | Enrichment culture microbial communities from Arthur Kill intertidal strait, New Jersey, USA, that are MTBE-degrading - MTBE-AKS1... | ecosystem: Environmental > Aquatic > Marine >...
TTCTTTGTGTTACCATTTCTCATGGCTATACTCCTTTCTTCCAGTTGGTTTTTACCAACTTGGTATACGTAAGAAAGAGTATAGCCTTTTTTATGCTGTCCCATCCTCTCTGTAATATAGCAAGCTCTCCCGCCAGGGGGGAGGGGCAAGGGGAGGGTGCTTAATATAATGACAGAGAAAAGATTCTAAACAACTTTTGCGATCTTTGAGCATTTATAACATAATAATCTCATCCCATGAACCGGAAACTTATTGAGAAGGCTGACAGACTCCTGTCAAAGGAGCGGGGCACTGTTTACAAGGATCCCGGCGGAAAAATCAACATCGCCCTTGTCTATCCGAACACTTACCACGTCGGCATGTCCAATCTCGGGTTTCAGGGAATTTACGGACTTCTCAACAGCATGAATGACGTTGTCTGCGAGAGGGCATTTCTTCCGGATGACAGGGACCTGGATGAACATGTCAGGACCGGCACCGGACTCTTTGCACTGGAGTCAAAGAGACCGCTCAACCGCTTTGATATCATTGCCTTCTCCGTGTCCTTTGAGAACGACTACCCCAATATAGTAAAAATCCTTGAACTGTCGAGGATTCCCCTGAAGAGCCCTGAAAGGGCTTCACACTACCCATTGGTCGTGATGGGCGGTGTCTGTGCTTTCTACAACCCTGAGCCACTGGCTGACTTTTTCGACATCTGTTTTGTCGGTGAGGCAGACGAGATGCTCCCTGAATTCCTTGATCTGTACAGGGCCTCGCAGAACAAGTCGGAGGTCCTAAAAGGGTCTCTTTCCTTAGAAGGCCTGTATGTGCCGGGATTCTACCGGATCACATACGGCGTGGAAGGGAAAATATCCGGCAGGCATCCCCTGGAAAATGCACCTTACATTATAAGAAGGCGTTTTCTGAAAGATATTTCTAAGACGGACATTTCAACTTCTATCGTAACCCCTGAAACTGAATTCTCCGGAATGTACCTTATCGAGGCAATGAGGGGATGTCCCTGGAACTGCCGGTTCTGCGTTACGGACAAGATATACAGCCCCCCGCGGAAAAAGGCACTACAGGCAGTCAATGATGAGATTGAAACAGCACTTTCCATCACAAAGAGGGTCGGACTAATAGGACCGTCTCTCTCGGACTATCCCTATATCAAGGATGTTTTAAAAAATCCGGAAGTTGACTTTTCAATTACATCCCTGAGGGCAGGCAGGAAAACCGCTGAATTAATAAGTCTCATGAAAGACCGCAGGAGTGTCTCCATTGCGCCGGAGGCAGGCACAGAACGGATGAGGAACGTTATCAACAAGAAAATTTCTGAAGATGATATCCTTTATACCTCGGAACACCTTTTTTCATCCGGGATAGAGAACCTGCGGCTCTATTTCATGGTCGGGCTTCCAACGGAAACGGAAGAGGATATAAGCGGCATCATTGACCTTGTTAAAAAGATAAGGGATATGAGTCGGAGAGGTTCCGTGACTCTCAGCATCAGCACGTTTGTACCGAAACCGTTCACTCCATTCCAGTGGCATCCGATGGAGTCCCTTCAGGTAGTCAAAGAGAGGCTGAAAATGATAAAGAAGGCCCTTAAGCATGTAAAGGGGATTAAGGTGTTCCACGACGTACCAAAATACGCATATATGCAGGGGTTGTTCTCCGTGGGCGACAGGAGGGTATCTAAGGTACTTGAAATAATGACCGGGACAGGTGCATGGACAAAGGCAGTCGATGCGTGCGGGTTGAAAAGCGAGTTTTATATCTCCAGGAAAAAAGATTTCAATGAGACCTTGCCGTGGGATTTTATTGACATGGGCATTGGGAAAGAAGTGTTATGGAAAGAGTATCAGGAGGCTCTCTCCACATAATGTAGCCGCAACTTTTAAGTTGCGCTTTTCTTATCGCAGGCTGAAGCCTGCGGCTACTCTTTGAAACATATATTTCTTAACCCGAAAACTGCATTTATAGGAGGCACGGATGACTGAAAAGTATTTTGTCCCGACAAAAGTCGGGATTGATATTAAAAGACTTTGAAGGCGACTGTGCCTCCGGTTTAATAATTAATTGCAGTTTTTGGGTTAATAGACATCACTGGCATCTCACTTCACGGACATTATTTCCAGTAGCCAGGAGTCCACTTCCATCCTTTCGGTATCTTTTGCCAGTGGCCCGGCGCCCATTTTGCCCCCGGCTTGGGTCTCTTAGCCCAGTGGCCCGGTATCCATACCCATTCTCCATGCCTGTAGTCCCAGCGGCCGTCTATCCAGACTGCATGCTGAAAGGGCGGGGCAGGCCGGACCTCAACCCGTGCGGGCGGAGGTGCCGTCCTGACCACCGTTGTGCATCCTGTTAAACCTGTAAACATCAGGGTTACAGCAATAATTCCTGCGAAAATAAAATTTTGCATTCGCTACCTCCTCACCAATTCTCTTATGGCCTTCCGCCTTTAAATTTACCGCCTCTTCCAGTCCGCCTGTCTTTTGCATCAGCAATGAGCCTGTGGACTTCCCGGTCAAACTCCTGCCGGAAAAGGATAAACCTTGCCTGCTGCTCTATGGTGAGGACTTTTTTCATCTCAGCCCATTCTTCATCTTTGATGCTCTGAAGCGCCTTGTGATTTTCCTCAAGACCGGAAAGGATATCTTGTAATTCCCCTGTCCTGTTTTCACTCAAAGATTGCCTCAGGGACCTCATCCCATCCCTGAGTTCCTGGTGTATCTCGGCCTTCCTCTTATCATACTTGTTGAGGATCGGGAAGACCTTTTCAGAAGTAGCCTCATCTAGATCAAGTGCCTTGGTCATTTTCCACATCTTCAGTGTCTCGATTCTTTCTCTTACCTTGTCTCTCTGCTGCTTTGTCGGCGGTTTATCCGGATACTCCTGCGTTTCTGCAAACCCCTGTGCAGTAAAACCACACATGACAAACAAGACCAGCAGAATTGTTGCGACATGTTTTCTCATAACAAACCTCCTTTTGTCTGTTCTGTTTTTAATGCCCCGTAGAGGATTTCCATCTCCTCTGAGTCCAGAGAAGCAAATTCCCCGTAATAGGAATATTCCATGATATCTTCAGGCTCCGAATGAAATGCGCCGCCTTCCGTTTTTTCTGCGAGCACATAAATATCTTCATCGGTCAAATCGCCTTGCTCAAGGTATGTAACCCTGAAAGGGTCACCTATAGAGGTATGCAGCTCATATCCCCTGTCTCTCCCTGCGCCTGTGAGGAGCAACACAAATAATATCGCAAAGGCTGCCGCAGCGGGTATGAATTTTAAAAACAATGATTTCAACGGGAAAAGACGTTCCTTCTTCCCTTTGACCAGTCCGGCCACTTTCCCGGGGAGTGTTGCCCAATATAGATTCCCGGGGTCAGGCACGTCAATGGAAACAACACCTGACATCATTGACAGTTCAGACCTGCACGCCGGGCAGTCCCTGATATGAAACTCGACAGCGTTCCTCATATCCCCGGAGAGGGTGCCCCTCAGATATTCCGGGAACATCTCCCTTATCTCATCATGGCTAAAACTCATAACCCTTCTCCTTTAAAATATCCCTCAGTCCTTTCACGGCCGCATGGTAATGGGCCTTTACAGTTCCTTCCGAGCATCCCATTACCCCGGCAGTCTCTCTGCAACTAAGTCCCTCATAAGCCCTTAAGATGACTGCAAGCCTCTGCCTTTCAGGGAGCTCAGCCAGCGCTTTTTTCAGGTAGTCCGCCTTTTCCTTCTTTATGACCAGTGACAATGCACCGGCCTGGCTCCCCATGATCGATTCCTGAATTTCCGATTCCCCCGCTCTATGCCGGTTCTGCCTGATATAAGTGAGGGTTGTATTCATAGCTATCCGGTATAGCCATGTCTTGAATGATGCCTCGTTCCTGAAACTACCGATCGCATTGAACAGCTTCAAAAAAGTTTTCTGTGTCAAATCCTTTGCCTCCTCAGCGTCGTTGATTATCCTGTAGACAAAAGCGTAAACCTGCTTCTGATATTTCACTACCAGCTCCTCTATTGCCCCACTGTCGCCATCAAGGTATCGTTCTACAAGGCTTGTATCTTCCATTATCTATTGGAGTCCCCCTGGCCGGGCCACGGCAAATTCAATTTCTATACATTTAGACCCGCAAAAATGAAAAAGGTTTAATCTATGGGGTCAAATTTTAAATATCTGGCTTGCAGGCTTGACAGCTTGCAGGCTGGTAAGCTCAAATGACAAAATCAAAAGTTCAAATATCTGGCTTGCAGGCCTGATAGCTTGCCGGCTTGCCAGCTTGAAAGCCCAAATGTCAAAATCCAGGCCACGTGGCATACTGCACTATTTCAAAAAATATTTTTGCTTGATGACATAGTTAAACCCCTGTGATACTATATAGTACTGCCGTGTCAGGAAAGGTTATGAATAATATTCACGCAGAGAGAATAGACATGGTCCTCCTTGATAACATAAAAAATGTATACAGGAAGATTGCCTATGCTGCGCTGCGGTCGGAACGGGACCCCTATGATATAAAACTTATCACTGTTACAAAAACAGTAGGTTTTAAAAAAATCATGGAGGCTGTCGATTTGGGGCTAAGGGTATTTGGAGAAAACAGGGTCCAGGATGCACAGGAGAAGATTTCGGCGCTTGCTTCAGAGGTTACGGATTGTGTTCTTGAATGGCACTTGATCGGCCACCTCCAGAAAAACAAGGCAAAAACTGCTGTACAGCTCTTCGACCTAATCCATTCTGTCGATTCGGTTGAACTCGCGCAGGAAATAAACAGGCGTGCTGAAAAGATCGGGAAAATTCAGAAGATCCTGATACAGGTAAAACTCTCCGGGGAGGAGACGAAGCACGGCATATCTCAAAATAACCTGATGGACTTAGTCAGGCGTGTAACAGAATTGGAAAACCTGAGACCTGAGGGCCTTATGACAATGCCCCCCTTCTTTGAAAGTGCAGAGCTCGCAAGGCCCTTCTTCAGACAGTTGAGGGAGCTCAGGGATCAAATCCAGGGAAAGGGATACGGCCTGCCGGAACTCTCCATGGGTATGACGAACGATTTTGAAATTGCCGTTGAAGAGGGGGCAACCATGGTAAGGGTCGGTACCGGCATATTCTCCGCAGCCCACAGGGGAGAAAGGAAATATTCATGATCGGTTTTATCGGTGGAGGCAACATGGCAGAGGCATTGATAAAAGGAATAGCTGCCAAACACGGGAAGGATATCATTGTCTCTGAACCGCGGGATGACAGGCGTGACTATCTAGCAAAAACTTACGGTATCAGGACAACGCCTGACAACAGGGAAGTCCTGGACAACTCCAAGGTTATCATCCTCGCTGTGAAACCCCAGAATATGGATGAGGTTACTGCCGAGATTGCAGATATGACGCATGAAAAGTTGATTGTCTCGATCGCTGCCGGCATACCGATATCATATTTTTCTTCAAGGCTAAAGACCTCCAAGATAATCCGGGTCATGCCCAACACTCCTGCACTGATACAGGAGGGCATGTCCGTCATGTCTATGTGTGAGTGCATACATGACAAAGAAGTGGGAATCGTAAAGGAGATTTTCATGTCTGTCGGGTCGCTCCTTATGCTCCCTGAGAAATACATGAACGCAGTCACAGCGCTTTCCGGAAGCGGGCCTGCATTCTTTGCATATTTTGTTGAGGCGCTCATTGAAGGCGGCATAAAAACCGGCCTCGACAAAACCACTGCCCATACACTCGCGATCCAGACCATGCTCGGCACTGCAAGGCTGCTTGAAACGGGCATGGGTCCTTCAAAACTGAGGGAAATGGTTACTTCACCCGGCGGGACAACTGCGGCCGGCCTGAAGGTATTTCAGGAACTGGGGTTTGCTGATGCTGTAATTGCCTCACTCGAGGCAGCGGCAAACAGGGCAAAGGAATTAGGAGGGGAATAAGAGATGTTTATCCTTGGAAATTTACTGATCGGCCTTGCCCGTATATTTGATATCGTTCTCACGATCTACATGTGGATAGTGATCATTGCCGCATTAATGAGCTGGGTCAATCCGGACCCTTATAATCCTATCGTGAGGTTCCTGAGAGGTGTTACCGAACCCGTATTCAGCCGTGTCAGGAGAATAATCGGGTTCAGGCTGGGTATCATTGATATCTCGCCCATGATCGTGATTCTCGTTATAATATTTTTAAAGTATTTCTTTGTTGCTTCTTTAATAGAGCTTGCCTATAAATTTAAAACAGGGGGCATGTTATGAGAATAACACCGCTGGACATTCAGCAGAAGCAATTCCCCATGAAGATAAGGGGTTTTGACGTCGAGGAAGTATACGCATTCCTCGAGGTAGTCAGGGAAGAAATGGAGGACCTCCTCAGGGAAAATGCATCTCTCAAGGAAAGCGTGCAAAGGCTGGAAAACCAGACAAAAGAACATAAAGATATGGAAACCGCCCTGCGTGAGACCCTCCTTACCGCCCAGCAGATGGTCGAGGACTTCAAGACGAATGCACGAAAAGAGGCAGAACTGATCGTAAAAGAAGCGGAAATCAGGGCAGAATCCATTGTCAAACAGGCTCAGGAGAAAGTGATAAAGATCCACGAGGACATTGTTGACCTGAAAGGGATACGGCGTCATTTCAAAGAGGAACTGAAGAGGATGGTTGAAAACCACCTGAAGATGCTAGAGTTCGATAAGGAACGGGAAGCAGAGGAGGAAATGCCGGAAGAGGAAGAGATGGCGGAGGAGGAGCAGTTTGAAGAGGAGGACGTTCGAGAGGAATGAAATATAGCGCCCTCAAGGGTGCACAGGATATTTACCCACCCGATATTTACATATGGCAAACTATTGAGCATGCTGCGACAGAGGTCTTTTCTGCTTACGGCTTTCAGGAAATACGCGCACCTGTCATGGAGTACACAGATGTATTCGTACGGAGCATCGGTGAGACAACTGATATCGTTGAAAAGGAGATGTATACCTTCTCCGACAAGGCAGGGAGAAGCATCACCCTCCGGCCCGAAGGCACAGCCCCTGTTGTCAGGTGCTACGTAGAGAATCACCTTTACAACCTCCCGTCGCCGCAGAAGTTTTTCTACTCCGGCCCGATGTTCCGTTACGAAAGGCCCCAGGCAGGACGGTACAGGCAGTTCTTCCAGATCGGTGTTGAGGCATTCGGGATCAGCGAGCCGAAGATTGATGCCGAGATCATTGCAATGCTCCGGCTCTTCTTTGAACGGCTGAATCTTGAGAACCTTACTTTTGAGGTGAATTCGATCGGGTGTGAGAAGTGCAGGCCTGGCTACAAAACCGCTGTGCGTGATTTTTTCTCTTCAAAGATCGGCAGTCTCTGTCCTGACTGCAAACGGAGACTCAACCTCAACCCGCTCAGGATACTTGACTGCAAGGTCGATGCATGCATAGAGCTGAAGCCGGGCGCTCCCCGTGTCACGGATTTTCTCTGCACTGAATGCAGGGACCATTTCACCATGCTCCTGTCGTTTCTAGAAGTCTTGAAGATACCCCACGTGATCAATCCTGAGATGGTCAGGGGGCTCGATTATTACACAAGAACGACATTCGAGGTAACCTGCACAAAGCTTGGTGCGCAAAATACCGTTGCTGCCGGCGGCCGTTATGACAGGCTCATTGAAGATTTCGGAGGGCCTCCAACACCGGCAATCGGCTTTGCCATGGGGATGGAACGTATTGCGGCGCTCATCAAGTCCTCTGCCAAACAGGACATCCCTGCTCCGGGAGTTTTTATAGCGACCATCGGCGCACCCGCTGAGAAAGAGGCATTGGTGATTGCCGAAAGGCTCAGAGAAAAGGGAACCTGGGTTGAAATCGGGTATGCTGGGAACTCTCTGAAAAGCCAGATGAGGAAAGCAGACAGGTTATCCGCGGGTTATGTCCTGATAATCGGCGATGATGAAATCAAGTCCGGCAGATTAAAATGGAAGAAACTTTCAGACAGCACTGGAGGCGAGATACCGTTCCAGGAAATAGATGACTTTTTAACCCGGCCGTAGGGAGCCCGCATTCATAAAGTTTCCTTTACAGAAGTGACCGGAGAATGAAAACCTCTTGCAACCATATTCTTCAATGTCCTGTCTGCCTTTTCCGGATCAATAATCTTTTTTCTGGTAGCCTTTATAATAATCCCGATAGTCCCTGTCAGTTTTACCTTCAGTAAAGCAGCCTCTCTCCTTGCAACCCTGTCATCACAGGCAAAAACATATCTCCTTGCTTTTGCTATAGCAATGCTTGATGCTTCACCGGACCCCAAAGACACTGAAAGCGATTCAAAAAGTGCCTTTTCTTCCTTGCCCTTCAGTGTTATTTCTTGTAGCCAGCCATCCCTTACAGCTTCTCTTATTGTGATAAGCTGATGGTATCCTTTTAATATGCCTTTTAAATTTTCTGCGGAGACAAAATCAGTCATATATGCACCATGTACGTAAAGGCATTTAATGACACTGAGGGAGTCTGACAGCGCAAAATTGCTCAGGACACAATTATCGAAAATAATCTTTTTAGGCATTTGCTGCGTCCTGAGAAACCTCAGTTAATTCCTGGCCCCTTACAGGAATCCCCTGCTCTTTCAGGTAATACCTTGCACTTATAACGTCCAGACCCAGGCTCTCTGATAGCTTTCCAAGACTTATCAATCCTTCTTTATATGCATCAAGAGCCACTGATTTCCTGTGCTCAATGATATCCTTTTTCTTGTAGACAGCGTCCACAGCTTCTCTGACAAGCTCCCCGAGGGTTCTTCCCCTTTTCCTTGAATAGTTTTTCAATTTCTTGTGCTGTTCATCAGTAAGAAGTATGTTTGTCCTTTTCATCTTTCCCTCCCAAATATGTGTAATTATATGTGTAATATTATCACTGTTCATCATGGAGAGTCAATTGTTAAACCTGAATCTTCACCCCACCACGTCAAGCTCTCTGATCCTGAATTCTACGCCGAGATCTTTGGCAAGCTTTCCGGCTTTTTCTATATCGACTTCTTTCACGGTAACAACGGTAACACGCACCTCGGGGATGTATTTTCTGGCTTCTCTTATGAATGAAATCACTCCCTGAAAGGCGTCTTTAAAGGAAGGCCTGCATATCCTGTTATATGCCTCCTCGTCATGCGCGTCAAGGCTGATAGAGATGCTGTCAACGAGACCATGGAGTTCGGGAAGGATATTTCTTCCATGTATGAGATTTGCATGCCCATTAGTATTTATCCTTACTTTTCCGTTTTTCTGCTTTATCCATGACGCAACATGCTTGACAACGTCAAGCCTGATGAGAGGCTCTCCGTAACCGCAGAACACGACCTCTTTATAGACAGTAGGGTCTTTGATGGCAGCCTTCAGTTCTTCCTCTGTCGGTTCTTCAGCCAATCGCAGGTTGTGGCCTTTGACATAATCCGTGTGGAACCGCACGCAGAAAATACATTCGTTGCTGCACCTGTTTGTAAGATTAAGATAGAGCGTATTCCTGATTTTATATGCTATCTCTCCCTTTTGAGGCAGTTGCCCGATGCTAAAGAGACGTTTTGCATTGAGCGTGGTAATCCTTGACAGATCTTCGAGCGTTATTCCCCTGATCTCTGCAAGAAGCCTGGCAGTGTGGACAATATATGAAGGTTCGTTCCTCTTTCCCCTGAAAGGCTCAGGTGCAAGATATGGCGCATCTGTTTCAATAAGGAGATAGTCATCGGGTATTGTCTTTGCAATCTCCCGGAGACGTCGTGCGTTCTTGAATGTCACAGGTCCTGCTATGGATATTAAAAACCCCATGTCCATCCCCTTTTTTGCCATGTCACTATCACCTGAGAAACAATGAAAAACCCCCCTGTTGACGCCGGATTCACTGATAATGTCGAGTGTGTCTTTCTGGGCCTCCCTGCTGTGAATAATGACCGGGAGTCTGGTTTCCTTTGTGAGTTTAAGATGCTTTCTGAAAACGTCCTTCTGGACTTCTCTCGGTGAATTATCATAGTGATAGTCAAGACCAGTCTCTCCTATGGCAACGACCTTTTCTCTCGTTGCCCATGTTTTCATTTTTTTATAAACCTCATCGGTGAAATCTTTTGCGTCATGCGGATGGATCCCTATTGATGAAAAGACACAATCGTATTTTTTTGAAAGTTTAAGCCCCTTGATGGTACTATCCATATCAGAGCCGATAGTGATTATGGTTTGAACGCCCGCATGTTGAGCCCTGTGGATAACCATATACCTGTCCGGATCAAATTCAGCCATCTCAAGGTGGCAATGGGTATCAATAAGTGAAAAGGTCATAGGTCATGGGTCATGGGTCAATAATCACAGGTATCAATGACTGCTGACCAGTGACTATTGACTGCTCTTTATGCGCCGAATTTCTTGAGTCTTCCCGCATTTGCAAGAGCCAGGGGCATGAGATGTATTGTTCGAAAGATGCCGAGCTCACCTTTTGTGCATTCCCTTTCTGTGAAGGTTTTACACAGGGAGCCGAGCACATACGGGGACTTCAAGAGCACCGGCACGGGGTGCCAGCTGTGGTTCTTCAGCAGAGCGGGTGTCGAGTGGTCCCCTGTTACCATGAGCACGTCGGGCCTGAGAGCAAGTATTCTGGGAAGGGCACGATCAAACTCCTCAATCTTGGAAACCTTTCCCTTGAAGTTTCCGTCCTCACCATAAGAGTCAATCTTCTTGATATGGAGAAAGAAGAAATCATAATCATGATAATGCCTTTTCAGGAAATCTATCTCCTCACGTATATCGCCTTCCAACGCGGGTGCATCCATCCCGACCAGTCGAGCCAGGCCGCGGTACATGGGATAGACGGCAATACAGAGGGCTTTCAGACCGTATGCTTCCTCAAAAAGTGGTATATGGGGCAACTGCGAGAACCCCCTGAAGAGCATAAAGTTCGCCCTTGGTTCATTCCTGATGACATCCGCCACCCGTGCGATCAGTTTCTCTACGATCTTCGCAACCTTTCCTGCTTCAGGCGTCCCCGGTGTAACACTGCCTGGGGGTTCCCCTTCCTTCTGCGGATCCGTATCTCTTATTGAGCCGGAGCCCTTTGGCAAGGGCTCCGGGAACCTCAACACAATTGCAGACCGGTGTTCCATGCCCGGAGCGAATATTACCTGGACATCATCAATCATCCTGACATTTGCCTGTAATCTCTGGGCAAGTTTTTTATTCTCTTCACTGGGGATCCTGCCTGCTCTCCTGTCCTTAATGACTCCGTTTTCAATAGTGGCGTAATTTGCCCGGATTGCTATATCGGTCTTTTTCAGCTCAATTCCCAGACCGAGCGCCTCAAGAACACCACGGCCTATCTCGCATTCAAGGGGATCGTATCCAAAGAGCGCGAGGTGACCCGGACCGCTCCCGGGAGTTATACCCATGGAAACCGGGATATGGAGACCGCATGCGGATTTTCTTGCGAGTACATCAAGGTTTGGTTTCTTCGCAGCAGCCAGTTCCGTCTTTCCCCTGACCGGAAGGCCCCCGAGCCCGTCAAGAACGACGAGTAGTATCTTGGTATTGTTCTTCTGCAATAATTTTTTAATTATTTTCTGCATGTCCGGAATATTACTTTAAAGGAATAAAAGTTTTCAAGCATTCATAATCATATTAGAAATAACATTCTTCAGACTTTCTTGTGGAGGCGTATTATCGTTCCTCTCTCTACAGAAGCCTCCCTATGTATCCTCCCCCGACGGGAGCACCCCTCTACTTCCCCTCCCTCGACGGGAGGGGTTAGAGGAGGGTGATTCCAAACAATTCACGCTTATGACCTCCAACACCCCATCAATATTTGTAAATACCTCATTATTCCAGAATCTCAAAATTCTGAAGCCGTTCTTCGCTGTCTTATGCAATGGGTTTTAATCACCCCCAACCTTACCCTCCCCCCTCAAGGGGGGAGGGAAGTTGATTGTTATTCTTCCTCAATGGGGAGGGTGACTGCTTATTAATTGTTCTCCACACAGTTCCCGGAAGAACCAGAAATAATAGAACCCGTCAGGCGCAGAACCTATTTCCTTGTCCAGTTGCCGTTAGGATCCTGGATCCACCAGCCCGCTTTGGCAGAATCGCGTCTGATTGCCGCAAATTGCTCAACAGCCTGGGGCATGACCTGGTTCATATTCTGCTCATTGTCGGGAAGCCTGTTTATCCGGATGATCGCCTTTGCCATTCCTTTCATAACAGTCTTTCTGTTCTCATTTTCCTTCTGTACTATTTCCTGATCGGATGGGCTCAGTGTCCCTTCCCTTACAACGAGGAGACCGTTATTTGCCTCTCCGACCGCACCACTGTCCCGCAATCTGTCTGTGTCAGCAATCCTGGCACCCATCTCTTTATAGGCGTTGACGACATCGGGCATATTCTTGATAATCTCTGTAATCTTTTCTGCAACCCCTGAATCCTGGGCGTATGCGGATAAAACGAATTCAAATCGTATCGAGCTCTCCGGTTTACTTTCCGGTGCTCTTTCATCAGTCCCCATTAATTCCTGTTCAAGGGTTTTGTATGCTTCCTTTACATCCTTTTCGGGGAAATAGATATTTACGGTAATAACCGCACATGAAACGATAAAGAAAAAAAGTACTCCTGTAAAGATTTTGGCTTTACCTTTCATATTATGCTCCTCCTTTAGATAGACGATGAATGCTTCATGATACACGATAATCTTCCATAAATGCCATCATCTGCCTCTGTCTTCGTAATCCTGCATGACTTAATTTATCATTCCGGCTTGTCCGGAATCTTTCCTGGCTTCTCGGAAGGATTCCAGACGCATCCGCCATACACAAGGCGGACTTGCGGGAATGACATCCCTTTTAACAATAGTCGGTGTCACGACACTACTTTTCCTTTGCCCTCTCTGCTGCCTCGACAATTGTCCACATTAAATTCCCGATCGATATCTTGTTGCTCAAAGGCACAACTTTTATCGAGAGGTCTTTTACCCCAATAAAGTTCCTGTTCGATATCTCAAGTTCTCTGAATATAATAAAGCCATCTTTGATGTAGAGGCTCAATATCCCTTTGTCATATGGTCTGTCCCCAAGATATGTCTTGACGGAAGTTCCTCCGACCTGCTGCAAGAACTCTTTACTTATCGTGGTCTCCTCATCTTCAGTCTTGTACGTCCAGAAGTCGGCCTTGCCGATAAGCCGGGCAACCCCTTCACCTGAGCCTTTGATCTGTGCCATGCCATCAACTTTTCCTGATATATAGCCACGGATTGGTGTAATGCCGTCACACAGCCTTGTCAGGCTGAGTCCCCTTATGATCATACCTGCCCTGTAGAGAAGACCATCAGAGATATCAATGACAGCAGAACCATCGAGCCTTCCTCCGAATACGGCAGCACTGACATGTCTGATATGCAAAGCTCCCTCGTGCTGGAGAACCATGAGCCTGATATTTTCTAATAATTTAAATCCGTATGTCAGAGAGCCGATCGTAATCTGTTTATAATCACCTGCCGGCGTTTCCCGCGAATAATAATGCAGGAGGTTGTCATATTCAGAACGCTCAAAAGAAGGAAGGGGAATGGTTATCCCTCTCTCCCTCATGTTGCTGTATGCGACCGGAACGGTGCCGTTAATCGGCCCAACAGCATATTCACCATTTTCCCCTTCAAGAAATACTTTTCTGAGCTTTATATCCCCGGATACTCCAAATGCGCCACTCGTATACTCAGCTGCAATCGTTGAAGTTATCTCCCCGTCCAATCCTGCATAGAGAAGGCTGTCAGGAAATATGTCCCAGAGGGACTCCCTGATATCCGTTGCCTGGATTTCCGGGAGATGAGCCTGCATTGCTATCGATCTTTCCTTCTTTTGAAATTCCTTCACCGTTCCTGAAAATTGTGCGACTATCCTGCCAGTCCGTGTATCTGCCCTGAAGGCCAGATCATTTCCCTTGAATGTAAACTCTGAATGCAAGAACGTATCTTTCAGGATATTCCGTTTGTCGATTGTCCTCGATACCGATATGTCCTTTCCATCCATTGCTCCATGGCCATGAAGGCCGGCACCACCCACGGTCACTTTGAAGGAACTCTTCATATCTCCAGCTGCAATGCTATACGGCATCTTCACTGTACGGGGAGAAGACCCCTGTGATTCATCCTGAACAGCCTCGTGACTGTCTGAAGGAGATGCATATGTCCCGTTTTTCATCTTCATCTCATCAGCATGTGATTCCAGAACAAGATCAGTACAGCGAATTTCACCCGAAAATCTCATCTCATCCTCATTTAACCCACCCTGGACACGAATAGTATCAGCACTGACTATTCCTGCCGCCTGCAAACCCGGCACAAGATTGTATGCAGATAGGTCTATTTTATTGATTTTTAACGTGACATCGTACGATGGATTCTTTCTGATGTCTTTGATGATCGCCCGCATCTGAGCCTCTGCTGCATGACCGGCACGAACCGCGAGGTTCTCAATGTTGAGGGAGTCCTCGCGGATATTGAACAAGCCGCTCGTTTCAATGTGAATATCCTTCATGTCTCTGTTAAGAAAATCAGACCGGACACCGGTTATATTGAACCGTGACGTGAACTGCATGTGTTCTTCTGTGTCTCCCTCTGCATGAATGCTGAATCTGACCCTTGTTTTTTCAGCATTGATCCTGTATCTCCTGAAGACTTCCATAAACGCACCGGCGTTAAAATCTTCAGATGCAACAGAGAGAGCAAAGGTTTTGGGTGTGTCTTTGAGATACGCCCATCCTTCAATATCTAACGTACTCCCTGAAAATAATGCAGACGCTTCTATGAGTGTTTTTTCTCCGGGATCTGAAGAAATGTCTTTGAGGTGCACAGAAACATTCCGGATGCTGATATTTCCATCCGGTAATCCTCCCTTCCCCTCTTGAGGAAAGGGGGGCGAGGGCTGATGTGCGTCGTTCCTCCTGAATTCGAACGTTCCGGAGTCTATTGTGAATTCTGCTATGTGATACCTGGTCTCCGATTTTTCTTCTCCCTTCAGCATGAGCAGAAGCTTTTCCGAAATATTCACGTGACCATCCTTATCTTTTATAATTGTGAGTTCGGGAGAAGTAAGAACTATCCTGTCAAAATGGAATGTTCCTCCGGCAAGATCCCTGTACCTCGCCTTTATGTAAAGTCTTTTGATGTGGAGGAGCTCACCCGGATCAAAGCCCTTAGGGTTCCTGATGCCGACATCTTTGAGTGTAAATCCTTTAAACAGGCTTAAAGAGAGGTCCCCGACAGCAACCTCCTGCCCGATGAACCTCGTTGATTCAGAAGATATTTTTGTGATCAGGGTTTTCTTCCAGTCAATGAAACCGAGGTACAGGAGCACGGCGAAAAAAACAATAAAGACTGCTCCGATAGCAGAAATGATTTTAAATATCCTTCTTTTATGCAATATCATAGTCTATTGTATCATTAATCCGGATAACCCAAAATTGCTTTTATAGAATTGATACGTAGGGCATGTGTGCGGAAAAAGCTTTCCCATTTCGCCCCGCCGCAGAGACGGCGGGGTATTGAAAATTTAATAAAATTCTTTCAGCGAGGTTTCCAGTTTCGATATGTCAAAGGATTGCTTAATGAGAGGTTTATCCTGAAGTACCGGTATCTTTTCCTCCAGAATCGGACGATTATTTCTATAGATAATGCCGATGGGTATACGGTCACCCCATTCAAGCGCCTTTTTAAAGGCCCCTATCCTGTCCCCGGGATCGAATTCAGACCCTACATGGTAAACCCTCTGCCCGTACCATTCGTACGTGTTGATTTTATTGAACGTTACACAGGGCTGGAGGATATCGAGCAATGTGAATCCCTTATGCACTATGGCTGCCTTCATAAGCTCCTTCAATGATTCCTTCTCTCCGACAAAACCTCTGGCAACAAAACTGCAATCAAGGGCTACTGCAAGAGCCATGGGATTCAATTGTTCTGAAAAAACCCCGAAAGGCTGGTTTTTCGTCACCATGCCTTCCATGCTGGTAGGGGACGGCTGGCCTTTCGTAAGCCCGTATATCTGGTTGTTGTGGACAAAGAGCTTGACGTTGATATTCCTTCTCATGGCATTCAACAGATGATTCCCTCCCTCCCCGTAGCAATCTCCATCTCCTGCGACGGCGATGACAAGCATCTCGTGGTTGGCCAGCCGTATTCCTGTTGCAACGGGAAGTGTTCTTCCGTGAAGCCCGTTAAAGGTATTGCATTTCAGATAATGGGGGAGTTTGCCGGCCTGCCCTATCCCGGAGACTATGGTAACCTGGTGAGGTTCAATGCCAAGCCCGACAAGCGTTCTTTTCAACGCATCAAGAATGCCAAAATTGCCACACCCCGGGCACCATGCAGGCGTCTGACCCTGATAATCATTTAATGACGGCATGAATCTCTCCTATTAATTCTTCCAAAAGAAACGGCCTTCCATCATATCTGTGAATAAAAGTTGTGCATGAATATCCACTCTCTGCTTTTAAAAGACGCGCGAACTGCCCTGTTGCATTGTGTTCTATACAGATTGTCTGTTTTGCATTATGAAACAGCGAGAGGTAATTTTCTGCCTCCTTTTCTCTTTTCTCTTGCCCCTGGGGGGTGGAGAAGGGGTCCTCTTTTATTGATGGGAATGGATAGACCTCGCTGAAATGCATCATTGCAATATTTTCCCTTTTTGAGAGCACATCAACTGCCTCTTTCATCGGACCATACGTAGATCCCCATCCTACAATGAGTATCTCCGGGCTCCGGCTGCCATAAAGAATTGGTGGACTGATCTCCCGTTGAATGAGTGGTAATTTTCTTAACAGCCTCTTCTCAACCATCTTTACCCTTGTTTCGGCATCCTCAATAATATGGCCTTCTTCACTGTGCTCGTCACTATCTGTCACAACGAGATGCACCGATTCGCCAGGTACGCCGAGAGGCGAAATACCGCTATCAGTATATGCATGTCTCCTGTATTCTGATCGGGCATTCAGAGCATCACCCCGTAATCTGTCATCCTCAAACCGGATCCTGTTTAAATCTAAACCTTCAAAAGTACACTGCATGTCTGCTATATACTGGTCAAACAATATAAAAACAGGGATCTGGTATTTTTCAGATATCTGAAATGCCTTATTCGTCAGGAAAAAAGCCTGTTCCGGTGTGCCAGGAGCAAGAATAACCCTCGGGAATTCACCATGCCCGGCATGTAACGAGAAGAGGAGTTCACCCTGTTCTGTCCGGGTTGGAAGGCCCGTTGCAGGTCCCGGTCTCTGCCCAAGGGCTATTACAAGAGGCGTTTCGGTCATTGCTGCCAGCGACAGGCCCTCTACCATCAATGCAAACCCTCCCCCCGAGGTCCCTGTCATAGCCCTTGTGCCTGCAAACGATGCTCCCAGGGCCATATTGATTGCCGCAATCTCATCCTCAGCCTGTTCCACAACAATCCCGTATTCCTTCCCTTTGCCCGCAAGATAATTCATGATCCCTGTCGAAGGGGTCATTGGATAAGCGGTATAGAATTTGCAGCCTGACGCAATGGCACCAAGTGCGATAGCCTCAACTCCGGATATGAGCAGTTTTGGTTCTTTCTGTTCACCCGCGGTAAAAGAACACCGTTTACATTCATGCCGGGCAAAGTCATATCCCGCACGAGCTGTTTTAATATTTGCTGCAATCACATCCTCACCCTTCTTTTTAAACGTATCTTTGAGTATCATGACAAGGATATCCATGCTTATGCCGAGCATGCCCAGCACAGCACCTGTTGCAGCAGTATTGGCCATAATCTTATTCCCGCCATGCTCCACTGCAAGGTCTTCAACCGGCACGTCAAGAAAATATTCCTTCCCGTGGCTCTGTTTCAGCGATTTTGAGTCATACACGATGAGACCGTTTTCCGACAGTTCTTTCTCATGAAACTGAATGCTCTCTTTATCGAGGGCAATGAGAATGTCTATCTTTTCTCTGGATGTCATGACGGGACTCTGCGAAAATCGTATCTGAAAGAAATTGTGACCACCCCGGATACGGGATTCATAATCCTGGTGTGTAAAGACATGGTATCCTGCCCGGGAAAAGACCTTTGCAAGGGTATCCCCTATAGTCTGGATACCCTGCCCTGCCTCTCCGCCTATCTTAATCGAATAATCCATATATAATCTAAATTGTGCTGACTAAAAAATTGATCTGCTTTATTTTTTCAAGAAGGCATGTGTGCAGAAAAAGCTCTCCAGCAGTACCTTTGTGGGCGGTTTCATATCCATGAAAGCCTTTACGTTTTCACGGCGACCGTATCGATAACAATAAATAGGCAAATCCTGCATTGGAGAGGTTTTTATGTACATATGCCTTCTCATGGTTACCTATTAAATACCCTACTCAAGGCTATTTTTTAAATTATTCAACCAGACGATATGGCTTTTTTCTTCACTGATAATTTTGTCCAGGATTTCCTTATCCTCTGTCGCTTCCCGCATGGCATAATAGTAAAGGAGGGTTTCCCGTTCAAAGCAGAGAGCAAAATCAACTGCTTCTGATGCTGTCCTGACATGTTCAAGCGACGGCAGACACTTGTTTTTTCCGAGGAAAAATTCTGAATCAACAATTGCCCTGAGATAAGGTGTTACCTCGTCCCAACCCTCCGGCTCTTCGTCACCGAGTTTTTCTTTGAGTGCGCTAAAACTGTTCCCGTGTCTCACTTCGTGCGCTGCGAGTATTTCAAAGAGTTTCGTCAGTTCTTTATTATCATGGAATTTTTCGGACATTTTTGTATAAAATTCTTTTCCGAGATGTTCAGTCTGAATCGCCTGCTCAACAATTTCCCTGATTGAAAATTTTTCCATGTCTCTCCCCCATGTACTAAAAATTTAAAGAAAACCTCTGATATCTTCAATCGTTAAAACAGCTGCTTCTATAAGTACGCCTAATAGTAAAAACCCCCCGCATGGGGACGCCCCTTCTTCGTGCTGTGCAAAATCACAGTCGCTTTCGTAGAAGGGACATGACATACAGAGATGTTCCCTTAAGGTATTTTCCGTACAGGCATTAAGTATTTTATCAGATTTTATGAAAGGAATTTCTTTGCCCTCACGAATGAGCCTTTTAACGACCATGAATCCTTCGCATGCGAGTTCCTCTTTTATTAAAGGCTTATAGTACGGACAGTATTGAGAACAAAGCCTATCACGCAGATCTGTTTCATTCATAACAATCCTTTAATGAACTACCCCGCGGCAAGCAGGCTGTCCGACAATTTTAAAATTTCAAAGTCACATAGCACTATATTGTAGCCGCAACTTTTAAGTTGCGCTCTCTGTACGCAGGCTGAAGCCTGCGGCTACATTGTCGGACAGCCTGCTTGCCACGGGGAATACGCTCGCTATCCATTTAAAAATCAATTGCATTGTTCGGGTTAATATCATGCATATAGTATAATGGAAAATGAACTATTATCTCGCCCCGAGTGCTTCTCTTAAATGGCTTGAAACGCCATCTGTATATCATATCGTCAGGGACGAGCTGTATGAGCTCGACGAATTATCCTTTGGGTTCCTCAGGGACTGCTCTTTGCCCGCAGGGTGCGGTACCGATGATGCTCAGTTTATTGACTACTGTCTCGGAGAGGGGATCGTGACGAGGGATGTCATCGCTGTAAACCGTCCTCCTCTCATACAGTCCCCCGAACCATCATTGAGATACCTTGAACTTCAGATAACCGGGAGATGCAATTTGAGCTGCAAGCATTGTTTTCTTGGCAAAACAAACCTTGCAGAGCTTTCCCCCGGCCAGATAACGGCTATTCTGAAAGAGTTCGAGGAAATGCAGGGGTTACGGGTTCTCATCACAGGTGGTGAGCCGCTCCTGCACAGGCAGTTTGAAGCAATAAACGAACGTCTTCCTGATTTTTTTATAAGGAAAGTCCTCTTTACGAATGGATCATTATTAGGGAAAAAAGTTCTCAAGAAACTTCATGTGCACGAAGTTCAGATCAGTATAGACGGTCTCGAGCACGCACATGATTCCCTCCGCGGCAAAGGGACGTACCGGTTAGCACTAAACGCCGTGAAACGTGCAATCGATGCAGGGTTCGAAGTATCTGTCTCCACAATGGTCCATGCCAAGAATCTTGAGGATTTTGACGAAATGGATAGGCTATTCAAACGCCTGGGGATAAAGGACTGGACAGTGGACGTTCCCTGCGTTACGGGAAATTTAACCGAGTATCCCGACTTTCACATAAGCCCTCTGCTCGGCGGCAAGTATTTCAGGTACGGTTACGGCGAAGGGATCCACACGAGCACAGCAGGTTTTGGTTGCGGTCTGCACCTCGCAGCCGTCATGGCTGACGGCAGGGTAGCAAAATGCACCTTCTACGCAGAGCATGCGGTTGGAGACATTCGGGAAGGTCTCAGGGCGTGCTGGAAACGGATACAGCCAATACGGCTTACTACGCTTGCCTGTGATTGCAGCCATATCGAGTCTTGCAGGGGTGGGTGCAGATACAGGGCGGAGCTGCTTGGCAACCCCCTCGGGAAAGACCTTTACAAATGCAGTTTCTATGGTGTATATTGATTCATGTAAGTCGGGCAAGAAGCCCGAATTCCTCTTTGAAAGGAGGCGGTCATCATGACCATCAAGAAAGTATCAAGAAAGGTTTCAATAACCTGCAAGTGCAAAAGCTCTTGCTGATAATAAGCGCTTCTTAAGAATCCCTTAGCTTTTAGATTTTCGCTCTTCAGACTTTCTTGTGGAGGCGTATTATCGTTCCTCTCTCTACAGAAGCCTCCCTATGTATCCTCCCCCGACGGGAGCACACCTCTATTTCCCCTCCCCCGACGGGAGCTTGCTATATTACAGAGAGGATGGGACAGCATAAAAAAGGCTATACTCTTTCTTACGTATACCAAGTTGGTAAAAACCAACTGGAAGAAAGGAGTATAGCCATGAGAAATGGTAACACAAAGAA
>Ga0209270_1002311_pt1 | contig 20800 bp, 21 predicted proteins | sample MTBAKSrepl1MetaG_FD_187456 | JGI IMG/M metagenome (GOLD analysis project Ga0209270, IMG submission 187456) | Enrichment culture microbial communities from Arthur Kill intertidal strait, New Jersey, USA, that are MTBE-degrading - MTBE-AKS1... | ecosystem: Environmental > Aquatic > Marine >...
TCGGAGGCGTCTTCAACAACTCGGACATCCTGCAACTGGATTATTCGGAAGAATATAATGTGACCAATGTGGAGGATCAGGGAAAGGAATACCTCCTCCTTCTCAAGGCAAAGACGAAGACGGTGGCTTACGACCAGCTCAAGATGTGGGTTGACAAGGAAAAGGTGTCGCCAACCAGGATCGAATGTCTGACCGAGGCATCCATGCTCATCAAGACGCTCTACTTCAAGGACATCAAGGATTTCGGCGGAGGAATCGTGAGGCCGGCTACAGTGGAAACGGACAGCCCTCTCTACAAAGGGTATAAGTCGGTCATGCTCTTTGCCAATTTCAAGAAGAGAGAACTGGCCGACGAGGTCTTCACGCTGACGTACATGCCCAACATGGATTCCCTGCGCAAATAAAATGAAGGAGTTTTTGACAGGATTCACAGGATGATCAAGATCCGGGGAAAGGGGTATTGTAGGATGGGTAGAGCGAAGCGAAACCCATCAGGTAAGCGCCTTTCCGAGCGCTTGGCTTATCCGCACCGCAGTCGATGTCTGTGGGTGATGAGAATCTTCTTCCTTTGCCTGATAGGTCTGCACCAGTTTTCTCAAAACTGCTGGGCCGAGGAATACAAGTTCGAAGTCGGAGAAATCGAAAAGAAGGCTTTTCACTTCGGCGGATATGCCGAGGTCGATCCGGTCCTCTTCGGTCTGAACAAGGACAGTCGTCTTTACAAGCTGAGGTTTTATAACCGGGACGAGGGTTCCACGATCGATCAGCAGGGCTTCACTCTGCAATTGGATGGGGCTTACGAAAAGGGTATTGCACGCGGGTTTGTGAGAATCAACAGCGCTCTCCAGCACACCTATGAGGGATGGTCGGGCCAGACAGCCCTTTACGAGGGATTTCTCTCCCTCAAGCCGTCTCCATTTGTGACCGTGGACACAGGAAAGAAGACCATGAAGTGGGGGAAGGGCTACGCATGGAACCCGGTCGCCTTCATTGATCGGCCAAAGGACCCGGACGATCCCACCCTGAATCTGGAAGGCTTCTACGTAGCATCGATGGACTACATCAGGAGTTTCGACGGACCATTGAAGACATTCTCATTTACACCCGCCATTGTTCCTGTCTACGGAGACATGAACAAAGATTTCGGCGAACCGAACCATCTGAATCCCGCAGCGAAGCTTTACTTCCTCTTCTTCGACACGGACATTGATTTCATGTTCCTGGCCGGGGGAAGCAGGCCCCACCGATACGGCTTTGATTTTTCTCGAAACCTTGCCACCAATCTCGAAATTCACGGCGAGGCGGCGTGGATCAAGGACTATGAGAAAAGCTTCATCGATGGAGGGGGGATCCTTATCGAAGAGCAGTCGGATGTCTGGAGCTGCCTTGTGGGGCTGCGCTACCTGACCGCCAGGGAGACCACCTATATCCTCGAGTACTACTATAATGGGACGGGTTTCACCGAAGGACAGATGGAGGACTACTTCACACTCATAGACAGAGGATACGATGCCTTTGTCACCACCGGGATGGACACCCTTCTCCAGGGTGCTCAGAGGCTGACCGAGGGAAGATACGGCCGAATCAATCCGATGAAGAACTATCTCTACCTCCGGATCAGCCAGAAAGATCCCTTTGACATCCTCTATTTCACGCCCGCAATCACCTGGATAGCCAATATCGATGACCGGAGCTTCTCGATCTCGCCTGAGCTTCTTTATGCCGGCATCACCAACCTAGAACTGAGACTCAAGGGCACGTTTCTTTCCGGAGATGAATTGAGCGAGTTCGGAGAGAAGCAGAACGATTATCGAATCGAGCTGAGAGCGAGGTACTATTTCTGATCGAGCCGTTCAGCGCTGAGGTTAGTGGTCCCGAGCTCGAAACAAATTTGCTCCGTCATTCCGGCGCAAACCGGAATCCAGATTTTTCTTCGCCCTGCTGAATCCATCAAGTGCAAGAACCGTAATCCAGGTAACAGCAACGGTAATGAAGGCGCTCCAAATGTTCACCGGAATGACGGACGGACTTGCCAAGAGGCGAGGTGACTGAAGAAGGATTGTTTGTCATCTCGACCAAAGGGAGAGATCTTATTCAGATTCCTCGCGCCCGATCGAAACAATAAAAGTACCATCAGGATTTCAGCCCTAAGCTCTCTCTCATTGAGGAAGATTTGACTAGACTCGCCAAGGACAGCGACATTTCCGGCTTTGAGGAGCTTGTCCGCAAATATCAGGACCGGATCTACAATCTCTGCCGTTACATGTTGGATGACCCGCAGGATGCACAGGACGCGGCCCAGGATGCGTTCCTAAAGGCATACAGTAACCTGAAGAGCTTCAAGCCTGAAGCATCCCTCTACACATGGCTCTACCGTATTGCCGTGAACACCTGCCTCGACTACAAGAGAAAAGCAAGCCGCACACGGCTGACAACCGAATGTATTCCCAAAGACAGGCCGTCGGACGATCCCTCCCCTGAGAGAGACTGTGAAACCGGGGAGATCAGTGAAGCCGTACAATCGGCGCTTCAGAAACTGCCAAAGAAATTGCGGCCCGCGATTGTTCTGAGGGAGATAGACGGGCTTTCTTATGAAGAGATCGCTGAAGTTCTGAATACATCCGTGGGCACCGTGAAATCGCGGATCTCCAGAGCGCGAGAGGAGCTTCGTCGAATCCTGATGAAGAGACTTTAGACAGGATAACCTGCCTGCGCCGAGGCTTCGGCAAGGCAGGCAGGATCTACAGGATTATTCTTCTTCAAAAAGTCTCTGGTCTCACTAGTAAGTATTCAGTGTATTTCAGAAACACACAACACTCGGTCCTCTTCGTGTTCTTCGTGATCTTCGTGGCAAAAACTTTTTTGGAACAAAATCCGATCTCAAACGTTTCATACAAGTGGAGAGGGCAAATCATGAAGTGTAAGCAGGTACGGAAAAGGATTTCCCAATACCTAGACGACGAATTGGTCCTGGATGAGAAGGAAGCGTTTGCCTCGCACATCCGGGATTGCGCCGCCTGCAGGGAAGTACTGGAAGAGACCCGCGCGGTCCACAAGATGTTTGCGAATGCCGAAAGATTTTCTGCGCCCTACGGCTTTTCTACACGGGTCATGGCAAACCTGGAAGAGCAAGACCAGACATGGCTCCGAAGAATTCCAGGTTTTGGGCCTTACATATTGCGAACCGCGGAAGTGGCCTTCGCGCTTGCCGTAATCACCATTGGCATTGTCTCCGGCAATTTGCTCCTGCAAGACAAGATGCCGGTCCATAGGCAGGTGCAGGAGTCTTTTTCCCTTGACCTGTTTCAGGCAACGCCTCCTGATTCCATAGGCGGTATCTATCTCGCGTATGTGGGAGGGCCACGATGAAAAATCATACCTTCAAATATATCCTCCTCGTCTCCCTCCTTCTGAATCTTTCACTGCTCGGCTCTGCCGGTTATACCCATTACCAGCAGACCCGGCGCCCAATTTTACCGGTCGGCCACAGTCTCCAAGGAAGGATTTCAGCAGGGTCCGCCACACAGGCCCACTTCTTCGAGGACCTTTCTCTCAAGCCGGATCAACTGAAGCTTTTCCAGGACAAGGCGGCCCTGTTCCACGAAGCGCTTGATAAGAAGCAGACAAGAGTTGCTCAACTCAGGACATCTCTCCTTGGCCTCATGCGTGCGGAACACCCCGACGGCAAGGCAATCGAAGCGGCCATTGCCGACATCAGCGGGGTCCAGCAGCAGATGCAGGAAACAGTCGTTAGCCACATGCTCGAATTCAAGTCCATGCTCGATAAGGACCAGCAGAAGAAATTCCTCGACCTGATCCAAGGGGCGATGGCGGAAAAGGATGGGATGCAATGTCCGTGACAAACCTGTTTGTGAAAAATCTAAACCGCCAAGACGCCAAGTGCGCCAAGAAAAGATTAGTTTTTTCACCTGCCGGAAGTTGCTCCGGCAGGTGAAAAAACAAACTGTTGCATTCTCCTTTGCGTTCTTCGCGCCTTCGCGGTTCAATTCGTTCGACTCTGCGTTCGAGCACCTGTTGCTTCATTTTCAGAACAGGACACGAAGGTAAGCTTTACTGAAATGGAGGAACACAATGAATTTGCACTATTTGAAAAACGAACTCTGGTACCAGAGGCGTAGAACCATTGCTGCCATCGTGGGGCTGTCCATCGGCATCGGACTGCTGGTCATTCTCAACGCCCTCTCAACCGCCTACCGCCAGGCCGGGCACGCGCCTCTGAAAGAGATCGGGGCCGATATCACTGTACAGCGGCCCGGAGATGTGCCCAAGGATCTGACCGGGGTCGTTTTCCCCTGCTCGGCCGTCACCATTACAGACGACCAGGTGAAGAAGATCGGGGGTCTTGAAGGGGTACGGGGGATCGGCAAGGGCGTTCTCCTCTGGATCTTCGACCCCAATCGGGCATGGGTCGTCCTCGGGGTCGAACAGAAAAATACCATAGGTCCCGCGGTGCTCCGCTCCGCCGTTGCCGAGGGCCGCTTTCTGGAACCCGGGAAACCGGAGGCCCTGGTGGAGATCTCCTATGCCCGCCAGTTCGACATTAAAGTAGGGGATACCATCACCATGGCCGGCGCATCGTTCCCCGTCGTCGGCCTGGCCGATGCGTCCCGGGCGGCAAAGATCGCCATAGCGAACGTTTATGTGCCGATCGAAGAAGCACAGAAGCTTGCCGCCGGATCTTCGCAGGTCCAGTCCGTATCTCCCTTCAGCGCGGCCGATGTAAACCTCCTCTTCATCAAGGCTGACCAGGAGAAGATCACGAACCTCGCATCAACACTTCGGACAATCGTGGGGCAAAAGGCGACCATCGGGACTCCGGAATCGTTCCTGAAGCTCCTCGGGAGCTTTTTCGCCCTGTCCGATAAGCTGACCATGGCCGCGTCCCTGATCGCCATCATCGTCGCGGTCCTCATCGCCTTCAAGACCATGGCGGGCAACATCGCGGAGCGGGCCAGGGAGATCGGTGTCCTCAAGGCCGTGGGCTGGACCAACCGAAACGTCGTGGGACAGCTTCTGGCGGAGTCGGTCATCCAGTGCTTTTTGGCCGGTATCTTCGGCCTTATCCTGGCCGCAATCGCCGCCTACGGTTTAAGCTTCATGCAGGTGAGCATCCCGATCCCCTGGGACATGAGCCCCACACCCCATTTCCTGCCGGGGGGCGGAGACCAGGTTTTCAAGACCCTCAGCCTTTCCGTCCAGATCCCCTGGATTCTTGCCGCCTTCGGCATCCTTCTCTCCGTCGTCATAGGCGGTGTGACAGGGGCGCTGCTCGGCAGAAACATTTCAAAGATCAAACCATCGGAGGTTTTACGACATGAATAGTGGAACGAATAACGGAGCTCTCTTGTCCGGCAAAGGGTTGAGCAAGCAATACGGCGATCTGAAGGTGGTCAGGAATGTCTCCCTGTCCATCAAGGCGGGGGAGTTCGTCTGCCTGGTCGGGAAATCGGGCTGCGGCAAGACGACCCTCCTCTCCCTTCTCTCCGGTCTGGAACGTCCCAGCAACGGACAGGTGATGCTCGATGGAAAGGATATCACCAAAGCGACCGAGGATGAGCTCGCCCTCTTCCGCCGTAACAATGTGGGGTTCATCTTCCAGTCCTTCAACCTGATCCCGACCCTATCGGCCTGGGAGAACGTGGCCCTGCCGCTCTTCCCCATGGCCATGTCGGAACAGGAGCGGAAGCGCCGCGCCCTGGAACTATTGGAAAAGATGGAATTGGGACACCGGACCGAGCATCTCCCCTCGGCGCTCTCCGGAGGGGAGAAGCAGCGCGTAGCTATAGCACGGGCACTGATCAACCACCCCAAGGTTCTTTTCGCGGATGAGCCGACAGGGAATCTGGATTCTGCGACCGGAGATGCCATCATGGAGATCCTGAACAAGCTCCATAAAGAGGAAGGGGTCGGGGTCCTTATGGTGACCCACGAGGTGGAACTGGCGAAAACCGCGGATCGTTTGATCCGCATGCAGGATGGGGAGGTGGTATCATGAGACGGATTCTTATTGGTTGCATATTGGCCCTAAGCGTGGTCGCGTTTGCCACGAGCATTTATGCGGCAAAACCCACTAAAATCGAAGTGCTCTATATGAACCACGGCCCCCTGCAAGCGACAATCTCCAAGGTTAAGGAAGTCTTGTCCGGCTTCGGGGATAAACTTACCGTCTCCTGGTACGATTTCGACTCCGCTGAAGGGGAGAAGTTCATGGCGAAAAAGGGAATTAAACAGCACATCCCCCTGGTCATCTGGATAGACGAATCGCCTGTAGCCACCCTCGGTGAAAAAAAGGTGCAGTTCGTGGGATTTCCAACCGGTTCCGGTCCCGCATTTTTTCAGGGGAAATGGACAATGAACGACTTGAAGGCAGCACTTGACCAGACGACCGCCAAAAAGTGAGGATGCCATGAACTACCGCTATATTCTAAAGGAACTTCGTCACCATCACCATCGCACCCTTGTCAATGTCCTCGGCATCGCGATCGGCATCGCCCTCTTCGTCTCCATTAACGCGGTCTCGACCGCCTATCAGAAGGCGGTGAGCCTGCCTTTCAAGAACCTGGGCGCGGACATCGTGGTGCAGAAACCGGAAAAACGGGCAGTCGACGCGGCCCAGACACCCACTTCCATGCGGGGAATCCGATTACCGTTTTCCAATCAGCTTCTTTCCCGGGAGGAACTCCGGAAACTGAATTCAGTCCAGGGTGTAGCATCCACCGCCTCTTCCCTGCTCCTCTGGGAGTTTGACCGGGGAGGATTCCGGACCATCATGGGCGTGGACCTCTCCCAGCCGAGCCTCGGGTCCGTCAAGGTGAAAGAATGGCTGAGCAGCGGTCGGTTTCCGAATCAGGAAGGGGAGATCGTCCTGGAAAAGCACTACGCCAAGTTCCAGCACCTGGGGCTCGGCGGCTCCATGTCCATCGGTGAAAAGTCCTTTATCATCGTGGGTCTTCTGGAAATCAAGGAAGGCGCACAGATAGCCGCCTCCAACATCTACCTGCCTCTCCAGGACGCGCAGAAGCTTCTCCCAGGTGAAGCCAAAGGGGTCAACATCGTCTACCTCCGTCTCGAGAACCCATCCCTGCTCTCTCAGGTGAAGAGCCGGATCGGAAAAGAGCTGCAGGGCCTTTCGGTAACTAGCTCGGACTCCTTCCTGGAGCTGATGGGCGGGGTCTCCAAGATCTCCGACCAGTTCTCCCTCGTTGCATCCATCATTGCCCTCGGGGGGGCCATCTTTCTCATTATCAAGACCATGCTCGGCAATCTCGTGGCCCGATCGAGTGAGATCGGCATTCTGAAGGCAGTGGGCTGGACCGAGCGGGATGTGCAGAAACAGCTTATGGGAGAAGCCTTGACCCAGGCATTTCTCGGAGGGATTGCGGGTCTTGTTATCGGCTACGGAATCTCCTACGCGCTCGGCTTTTTCTCGATACCGGTATCCACTCCCTGGGAGATCAACCTTATGCCTGCCCTTGCGCGTAATCCCGAAACGGCGGCAACAGCGGTGCGGCTCCCGGTCTCACTGTCGGCGGGACTCACGGGCGTGGCCCTGGCCCTTTCACTTTTTGCCGGCGGACTTGCGAGTTATTTCATGGGGCGCAGAACCGCCAGGATGAAGCCGGTCGACATACTGCGAAAGCTGTGAGTCGACGGTGGCGGGTTGCATATCGGTTTTTGGTTGACAGGCAAGCACCAATTCAATTAAGCATACCCTTAATTGAATTCCGATCGACATGATTCCACTTCCGACCATTTTCAAGGCCATATCGGACGAAAAACGCTGGCACCTGATCCAAATGCTGCTGAGCAGGGAATGGTGCGGAAAGGCTTTGGCCCGACGTCTTGATATATCGGAGGCTGCCGTTTCTCAGCACCTGAAGATACTCAGAGAAGCGGGATTGGTGGAGGGGGAAAAGCGCGGGTATTGGACCCACTATTCAGTGAATAGGGAAATTCTGGAAGGGATCGTCCGAGAGTTCGAAAGAATCATATCCCGGTCCGAACCGTCGTCAGGACAATGTCGTCGGGTACACGCCAGGGAAAAGGGGAAAACCGGAAAGGAGGCAAAGACCATGTGTAATTCCTGTTGTGAGAAACCAGTGATGCTGAAGGAAAAACCCGAGAAGTGCACCCTCGAACAGATCAAAAAGTGCCACGGGGACGTGAAGGATCATCCCTGCACGACGGACAAGAAAGAGTAATGAGAGAATTTCCAACGTCCAATGTAAATTGTCCAATGTCCAAAGGAACCTTAGAACAGTAGACACTAACGTACCATAAGGTTTGGCTCGCCACCCCCCGTCATGCCCGCCCCGCATCAAGTTTGGGATAAGCTCCGGTCTATGTGGGTCTCTGAGGACTGGATGCTCGCCTGCGCGGACATGACGGAATGAAGAAGATCAACCAGACAACAAGAGAAACTAGAGAAATGGAACTGCTAAAAGCGGACCGGCTGAGTAAGAAATACGAAGACGTCCTGGCAGTCGACTCGGTATCCCTTTCCGTTCACCAGGGGGAGGTCTTCGGTTTCCTGGGGCCGAACGGCGCTGGGAAGACGACGACCATCAACATGTTGACCGGCCTTGCGCGACCTACGTCCGGCAGAGTGCTCTACTTCAATGAGGACTACACTCATCGGATCAAGCACGCCCAGCACCTCATGGGCGTGGTGCCGGATGAGAGCAGCCTCTACCCCGAACTCACCGGGTTTGAAAACCTCTGCTTCTGCGCAGCCCTCTACGGCGTGCGGAAAAAGGAGCGGGAGCAACGGGCGGGGGAGTTGCTGGAGACCTTCGGTCTTACCAAGGCTGCGAAAAGAAGGTTCGGCGGTTACTCCAAGGGCATGAAGCGGAAGCTCGCCATCGCAGCCGGAATCATCCACAAACCGCCGCTTCTTTTTCTGGACGAGCCGACCACCGGCATCGATGTGGCAAGCGCCCGTCAGATCCGCCAGCTCCTGGCTCAGTTGAATAAGAACGGGACTACCATCTTTCTGACCACTCACTATATCGAGGAGGCGGAGCGGCTCAGCCATCGCATCGCCTTTATCGTCGCCGGACGAATCGTCCGGATGGAGGCTGTGGAAGATCTCATGCAGCCGGTGCGGCAAAGGCACCTGATGGAGCTTTCCGTCTCCAAGTCCGACTCGGACCTGAGCGAGAAGCTCCGCTCCGCATTTTCCCATCTGCAGTTTCAGGCCGGTCATCAAGGGCAGATCCGGGTCGAGTCGAGCGATGCCGTACCCGTGGGTCCGCTCGTGCGTTTTCTCGAAGAGAGGGGCGTCGAGGTGACCGAGGCGCGAAGGATCAGGCCTTCACTCGAGGAAGTTTTCGTGCAGATTACGGGACTGGAACCGGATGCCATGAAGAAGGAGAAGGAAAAGGCAGGAGGTGGCGCATGAGCCGGTGGATCGCCTTCTGGAACATCCTGCTCAAGGACATGCGGACCTACTACCTCAAACCGCCCAACATCAGCTGGGGCATCATCTTCCCGCTTGCGTGGACCGGCATGTTCTTCATCAAATCCCGCAGCGGCATGGAAAGCGTCCTTTCCCTGCTCCCGGGCGTTGTGACCGTTTCCATCCTTTTCGGGACTACCTCCATGCTGGCGGTAACCGTGACCTTTGAAAAAAAGGGGAGGTCGTTCGATCGGTTGCTCCTCGCTCCCCTGCCTCTGGAAATGCTGATGCTGGCCAAGACCTCCGGGGCGATTCTCTTCGGGATCGCGAACGGTTTCGTCCCAGTGATCCTCGCGCTGTTCCTGACCGATCTTGGCCGCGTTTCCTGGACCGCATTCCTGCCGGCCGTGGCGATGATCGCCATTGTCTCCACCTTTATGGGCCTTTTCATCGCGGTCTCCGTCAGCGAGATCTTCGAGGCCCAGACCTTTTCGAACTTCTTCCGATTTCCCATGATCTTCCTTTGCGGGCTCTTTTTCCCAATCGATCAGCTTCCCGTTTTCCTTAAGCCCCTCTCCTACATTCTGCCCATCACCTATGGCGCGGACATCCTTCACGGCGCGCTCAGGGACGGGAATTTTATGGCCTTCCCCCTCGATTTCCTCATCCTCGGGGCCTTTTGCCTTGTCCTGTTCGTCTTCAGTCTCCGAAACATCCGCCGGAAGTGGATCCTCTGATTGGTGGCAGCCGGATATTCCGCGCCTGCCATGACCGTTCACCGGCATTGACGCAACGACATGCCTATGTTAGCAATTGAACCCACCAAAGGATATGTGCTCGTCATCCGGCATACTCTTCATATAGCGGGGACAGGTCGTCCAGGAACAAGCGATTGCCTTGAATCTATCGGCAAGGAGTGGCCGCAAGAACATGCCCGCAGAATCTACAGGCGGATCGGCGATCATGAAGACTATCTGAGGCTTCGGGCGCTCAAGATGAAGTACGGAGGAGACTATCACGACCTGGCCACCTTCTACTGGGAACAGGGGGAGAAGAAACAAAGGCATTCGTCTGCTCTGATGCTCCCGCCGAGCAATCCTTGAGTCCTACCGTTTGGAAGAGACGAAACTATCCACTCTCCTGGAGCGCTTTATCGAACTCCGGTCACGAGAGAGATCTCATATAAAATTATGACGGTCACAGCGGAACAAATGGCCAAGGTTCAGGAAATGAAGATGGCGCTTCTGGATGGTTATGACCCTGAAGCCATCATCCTGTTCGGCTCCCTGGGTCGCGGCGAAGGCGATGAATTCAGTGATGTGGATCTCCTCGTAGTTATTGGAACAGACAAGGATACGAAAGCGCTCAGTGAAGAGATGACCCGTTGTCTTGACCCCCTCGCAAGAGACAAGCATGTGATAGTTATAACACCGATGGATTTTTGCCGCCGGAGAGACATACCCGGTACTCTCGTCTTTTCAGCCGTGAATGAGGGTCAGATGCTTTTTGAGAAAGCCGGCTGGCAGATGAATTGTGAGGTCACCGACTCCTACGAGACAAGAAAGAGGGAGGTCATCGGGGAGGACTATGTCGGGGAGGCCCACGCTTTTCTGAGCCAGGCTGAATCGTATCTCGATGGAGGAAATCTTTTCCGGTGCCGGGACTTCGCCAAGTTCGCCGCCGTAAGGGCGCTCAAGGGCATCTTTGTCCACCACGACATCCATCCGCCGAGAGAGTTGGATCTCATTCTCCTGCTGAAAGAGGTGGAATCACTGGAGCCCGGGTTGGCGGAATCTGCCGCATTTTTGCAGGAGTTGAACGGGTACTGCCCTGCCGGAGGCGACACGACGGAAATATTGAAATGCCGACGGCTGCTGGAAAGTTTGGCGGTGTTTGTGAAGGGGATCGCCGACAGAGTTTGAAAAGGGCATCTTGGAATAATGGAATGGTGGAATAATGGGCATAAAAGATTGATGGTCTCGTAAAAAGTCAAAAATACCTTTTTTCCGTCATTCCATTATTCCGGCACTCACACCGCGCCAGGAATGATTCTATCTTCGGTGTCAATTCCATGAAGTTAACTTTCCGCTCCATCTCTTCGTTCTTCTTCTCCGCTTTCGAATAGGAAGGGCCAAAGCGCAGATCAATGCGTATCCCTCTTTTGCTGCAGTACCGATCCAGCGACCATTTGGTCATGCTTCCGATGAGGAACGCACCCGTTTTAGCCCCCCATTCGAAATGGGGACCGTCGCCGCCGCTGTCGCCCATCAGTATGATCTTCCCGGGATGAATGCCAAGGCTCCGCATAACGGCTTCCGTATTACTTGGCTTGTCCTGGATCTCCAATAGATCGTAGAAGGCAGGGTCTGTTTCCATGGCAGGATAACGGATCATGGGGTTGGCCGATATTATCGGCACCTTCGGCAAGAGACCCTTCGCTGCGGCCTGCTGAAAGTAGCCCTGCATGCCGGTTGTGTTGATCATGAAAAGGATGTCGTGCTTCTCGCACCACTCGATAAGCTCGTCCACTCCTTGGTACGTCTCGAAGCACTTCTCCAGATACGCGCCCATCTGGTCTGGTGTGATTGGACCGGGAAGGATCGCACTGATCCTGTTGGTCGCTTCGGAAAGGGTGATCTCATTTGCCGTGTAGTTCCTGAAAATCTCTGAGAGCTCGGATTTCAGATTGGGGTAGACAAAGACGATGAAGTCAAAAGGGCCGTTCGGGGAAATGCACTCGCTCCAGTCAGAGGAACAGAACGCCCGGTATTTTCGATCTTTCAATTCCATAGTTTTTCTTTCTGATCCGTGCATCCGCAAACCTCCCCCTGGAATACCGGAACTCCCGGATGTCAAGGCTCCCGTGCCGGCAAGCCGGACAGTAAATAACGCCGGAGGCGACGGGCAGTCAAGGGATTTCAGGTGGCAGCGACTTTTCGTGTTTGATTGACTTGAGAATTCTTATTGACGTATGATGCCTATGTAACGTTTTGAACCGAATTCATTCGATCAATCTGCTTGTTTTTCTCATGAGTCTGAACACCGGCCCTCTTCACCTGTAGTAGAAGTTTCTGCAAGAGCACTGCGTAGGTCAACTATCCCTGTATTCAGCTGAAACCGAACTTCAACGTAACAAGATCCGATTCCCACAAACACAGAGCTGTCATTCATAGATGCGGGATTGACCTGAAGGAACACCGGAACTCCGTCTGGCAGAAAACGGGCAGATGGGCGCCCATTGAGGCTTGATTTGCTCCGGCAAATCAAGAGAAAGGAAGGGATTGATATGTTTTTCCATCAATCCGACATCTTGCAGGGGCTGGAGAAGGATTTCCTGAAGAAATTCATGGAAATCACCAAGAGGGAAACCTTCAAGTCGGGACATGCCTTGTATAAGGAAGGGGATCGGGCAGACCATTTTTTCATTTTGCTGAACGGACGGGTCAAGATCAGCATCGGCGAAACAGGGCATGTGGTCTACACCGTAGACCGAGCGGGTGAATTCTTCGGTTGGTCCAGTCTTGTGGGGCGCAATAAGTATGCAGCATCCGCCGAGTGCATGGAGACGGCTATGCTTCTCCGAATCGATGTTGGAGAACTTAACAGGCTGCTGGAAAAAGATGCACCTGCAGGACTGATCCTTTACAGGAATCTTTCAGCGTCTCTGGGAAATCGATTGCTTCAGACATATAGATTGATTCCGGGTATGGGTCTGACGGATTTTTCACGTTCCTATGGCACAGGTCAATTGCAGGAATCCGATGTGAACGCTTCGCTTATCTAAGAGTTGACGGATAGCGTATCTGTGGCAGGGCCCGCCAAGGCCCTGCCACATTAATTGAAACACGCCCATCTTCCCGCCTGACCTTCCCCCTTACGCCTTCTTTCATCAGCACTGACATAGCCTCCATTTTGTGCTTAAATGGGAGCAAAGTCTGACCGAGTTATGAAAGTGGGGAAGGAGGAGTCATAAATGCAGGAAGAGGAAATATACGACCTGATTATTGTAGGCGGAGGGCCTGCCGGACTCAGCGCAGGAATCTATGCTTTGAGAGCGACACTCAAGACCGTGCTTATCGAAAAGGGGCTTCATGGCGGACAAGTTGCGATGACCGACTCTGTAGAGAACTACCCGGGATTTGAAAACGTAAGTGGCATGGAGCTTTGCGACAAGTTTCTGAATCATGCCAAGTCCTACGGTCTCGAAATGATCCAGCAGGAGGTCGCAGCCGTTGAACCGGGCATCGATTACCATACCGTAAGACTGTCCGACGGCAAAGCCCTGCACTCTCACGCCGTGATCCTCGCAACCGGAGGCTATCACCGGAAGCTGAATGCCCCTGGAGAGGAAGAGTACGGCGGCAAAGGGGTTTCATACTGCGCCACGTGCGACGGCTTCTTCTACAGGGATAAAACCGTGGTCGTGGTGGGCGGCGGGGACACGGCTGCTGAAGAGGCTCTTTATCTGGCCAAGATTGCGGAAAAGGTCTATCTCGTACACCGGCGCGACGAGCTGCGTGCAAGCAGAATTCTGCAGCAAAGGGTCTTGTCCGAGTGCAAGATCGAGGTTCTCTGGAATTCGGTGGTCACAGCCATAAAAGCAGATGCGCAGGGGGTGAGCTCCATTGGCTTGAAAAACGTCCGCACAGGCGAAGAGAGGGACCTTCCCGCCTACGGCGTTTTCATATTTGTCGGTTTTGTTCCGAACAACCAGCTGGTACCGGCCGGCGTAAAGATGAATGCGGAAGGTTACGTAATCTCCGACGAGAAATGTGAGACCAGCATCCCCGGCATCTTTGTTGTCGGCGATCTCAGAGAGAAATATGCCAAACAGATCGTGCTTGCTGCCGCCGACGGATGCACTGCAGCACTTGCTGCAGCCCATTATGTCGAAGGCAGGAAGAGGGCGGAAGTATGCGAGCTCCCTCAATCCGCCACGGATAAGGTCGCCTAGTGTCGCACCCCAGAAGTACGTTGCGTAAAATGTCATTTCGAACGGAGTGAGAAATCTTATAGGGAGTTACAAGATCTCTCCCGCAGTTTATCCCGCGCGAGTCGCGGGAGTCGAGATCAACTTATTCATTGGATCTTGTGGTACACGGCACCAGAAGGAGATGCGCGATGAAGATCCTTTTCATTATCAATACCGATGACGGCGAAACCATCTATAACGCCATGCGGCTGGCAAATGTGGGGGTGGAAAAGGGAGACGAGGTGAGCGTCTTCATGCTTGGCAAGGGAGTGCTCTTCGAAACCAGCGGCAACGATCAATTCGATGTCATTGGGCAGGTGGAAAAGTATCAAGGGGACTTCTATGTCTGAGGGGTATGCATGAAATCCCACGGTCTGGAGGGATCAAGCAGCTGCCCCATTGCCTGGATGGACGATCTTTATGAACTTGCAAGAGAAGCGGACAAGGTGATCACTTTCTAAACCATTTTCCCGACGTGGTCCAGAGCGTTCAGAGCTTTCTCAACCTGATGAAAAGGGGTCTGCTCAACATCCGGCATATACCTGCCCCACTCCATTCTTTTCATGACAGCAGACCTCAGCCTGCCTGCCAAGGAATCGTTATTAAAGAGATTGACGCCTATCAGGACATCGTCTTCAAAGATGAGGAAATGGAGGATTCCCCGCTCCGGGTCTCTCCCGGAGATCAGCCGGATATTTGGGCCCCGGCGGTTCAGGTCGCCTATCTGGATGAAGGTTTGCTCGAAAAGAGGGCTGACGTGCTGGGATATGGTTCCCGGATAGGATGCTTTTCCACCCGCCATGTTCATACCGGCTGTTCGGCCCTGATAGCAGCCATTGGCCCACAGGCCGAGCCATTCGCTCTTTCCGGTAAGGAAATTCGCCCCCTGGCTTACATCTCCGGCCGCATAGAGATCCTCTGCAGAGGTTTCCATCCTATTGTTGACCAGAATCGCTTTATCCAAGGAGACCTGGACCGGATCAATGAAATCGAGATTAGGCCTGATGCCGGTGCAGACCGCGATCCAATCGGTCCTCTCAACCATGTTGTTCGGAAAAAAACAGCGCACCCCGTCTCGATCGGTTTCGAATCCCTCGATACTGCACCCGAGGCGCACGTCGATCCCTTTTTCCCGGAAATATTCTTCCAGGACTGCTGCGGCCCGGGGATGAGCGCTGTGGGGGAGTATCTGTTCAGCCACGTCAATCAATACTACTCCGACATTTCGCTGCCGCAGGATCTCGGCTACCTTGACACCGATAAGAGAAGCGCCCAGCACCACAACCTTTTTTGCCGAGCCGATCGCTTTTTCCAGGATCCGTGTCTGAGCCGCAGTCCGAAGCGTAAACACGCCCGGCACATCCTTTAGTCCTGCAATAGGCGGCACAACAGGCCTGGCGCCGGTGGCGACCAGACAGCGATCATAATGGAGTGTCCCTCCACCGGCCAGGGATACGGTTTTGTTCGCCGCATCAAGAGACTCTACTCGACTGTTCCAATGGCAGATCGCATCACATTTCCGGTATATGTCCTCTCCGAACGGGAAGCACCGATGCCATGGGATCTTCCCTTTCAAGTAATAGGGTGAGAGCATCGGATTGAAGGCGGGGCCGTTTGCATCCGACACCAGGTGGATAGGGCCGGAGTAACCGAAAGACCTCGCCGCAATCATGGCATGAATTGCAGCCCCTCCATTACCGAGGATGACGAGATTCGCGGATGTCATTATCCCCCCTTTGAAAACGGAGTCAGGAACTTCAGAGAAGCGCGTTCGGCCTTCCTCCTGTCCAGCTCCTCCAAAGTGCCGAATCCGAGTGCCCTGGTCGTGCAGACCCGCACACAGGCAGGCTCCAACCCATGCTCCACGCGGGATTGACAGAAATCGCACTTGTTCATCTTGCCGTCATCCTGAAACTGCGGCACACCAAAATCGCAAGCCAAAGCGCAACTGTGACACCCCACGCACAGGTCCCGGTCGAATTGCACGATGCCGTTCCCTGCGCTTTTGCTCAAAGCGGTCGTTGGGCAGACCATCACACAGGGTGCATCCAGGCAGTGCTGGCAGGCCATCGACAGGAAATGCAGCCGCACCTCGGGGTACTCCCCCCGTTCGAAGCACGTCACCCTGCGGAAAGATGGACCGTGCTCCGGCAGATCGTTCTGGTCCATGCAGGCGACAACGCACGCCATGCAACCGCTGCAGCGGGTCGCATCAAAAGAAAACCCGAACTTCCCTTTTAAAACTCGATTTCCTCCCTGAGCCTCTTCCATCTTGGATCCGCCTTCACAGTTCGTTGCTTCACTGCCCTGTTGGAAAGAGCATCAAGCGTGCCATGGAGGCTCTCTTGAGAGCCTTATGTTTTTGCACCTTAAATCAACAACATGCCCCCACTGAGCAAGGGGAGCCCCAGAAGGTGCGAAAGGATGATTGCATATTTGCAGGACTGTTCCAGCAGGAGGAGTTGCAGAGATGCAGTTCCAGTCATTGAAGCTCTCTGCAGCTTCGGTAACGGGATTTTCTTCGCTGCGCTCGCTGTTTCGGTTCACTCTGGATTTATTTATTCAAGTCTGAGCGGGATGTGTCCGGCATGGTAACAGGGTGGGACGATTGGAAGCAGGGGGTGTGTTTTTCTGGACGGGGTCGGCTACCTTCCTCAGACCACCCAGGTCCAGCTGCCTCGGGTGCTCCAAGCTGCCATCTTGAACTTGTTAGTTTCGAAATTCGATATTCGGATTTTCAAGCCATCACTTTCACCCCGGATCAGTCCGAACCTATCCGGGTCCTCCGCAGGAAGAACGCACGCTCGCAAGTTCTCACTCACGGTCCATCTTGGGATCCTCGACGATTCTTTTTTCGAGCAGTTCCGTGAAATCAACTGGGATGATGTAAGAGACCTTTGGGTCCGCGTTTTCACCTGCGAGCAATTGTTTTGAGCGCTGCAGTTTTACCAGAACGGTCCCTGTGGCGTGTTCAAGATCGACGAAGGTCATGGCCTTTGAAGGACACCCGGCCACGCATGCCGGCTCTCTGCCCTCCGCAATTCGATGCGCACAGAGGGTGCATTTTGCGGCCTTCCCGGGATGATGAATCCGGAAAGTTTCGGCTTTTTCCTCAAAAGAGAGCTCAACCCCGGGAAAGTAGCGTTCGGAGGGATTCTTTTCAATGACCCCATAGGGGCAGGCCTTCATGCATTCGCCGTGTCCTTTACACTTCTCCTGAGCGATGAGAACCACCCCATCCGCGTTCTTGTAAATCGCCTTTTCCGGGCAGGCTTCCACACAGGGCGGTTTGTCGCAATGCATGCAGGCGTAGCGAACATAGTGAACCGCATCCAATGTCTCGCTTTCAACTTCGAAAACCTTATTCCACCAAATGCCGGGCCCGGTCAAGTTCTCCTGCTTGCAGGCCAGAACACATGTCATGCAGCCCGTGCATCGATTGAGATCGACAATGATTCCATATCTCGCCATGATTCACCTGCCTCCGTTCCTGTGCACCGTTTTCACGCCTTGCTCACCGCGCAGACCGCCTCCTTGTAGGGAGGAAAACCCGAGATGGGGTCGAATTTTCTGGGGATCAGTTCATTGACATTGGCCTTTGCCCACCCATGCATGATGGCCACAACGCCGCGAGGCACGATTCCGGTGGGTCTTGCTTTCACACGCATCTCTCCGCAGGATGTCCTGAGAACCACCATGTCCCCCTTCTCGATCTCCCTTTGGGCTGCATCATCGGGATGGATGGTCAGGAGAGGTTCCCGCTGGAGCTCCAACAGCCATGGGGCGTCTTCCCTCCACTTGCTGTGTGTGATGTAGGGGAGCCGTGAACCGGAGATCAGGATGAGCGGATACTCGTCCGTTGTCTGCATGGGCTCTTTATACTCGGGCAAGGCGGGGTAACCGTGCGTGTCGAGGGCGGTCGAGAATGCCTCGACCTTCCCGGTGGGTGTCGGAAAACCGGGTTTGCCGTCCATTCTCATGTGGCCGGTTTCGTACTTTTCGTACAGCTCAGGTCCTTTCGCGGGCAACAGAATCCCTTCCTGGATATTCTTTCTCAAATCATCGTAAGTGAGATTCCACATTCCCAGGATGTCATTGCAGGCCATTTCGACATCCCCACCGAAGAAGACGTCCGGAAACCCCAAGCGGGCGCCTATCTCCAGGGCGATCTGCCAATCTTCTTTGCACTCCCCCAGCGGCTTTACAGGGGTGCGCCCGAACAACCGCCGACCGAAAAAGGCAAATGGGGCAAGTCTCTCGTAGTTCATCGCCGCAGGCAGCAGGAGGTCCACATAGGGATGGGTCTGAGGACGGTAGAAATAATCGACCGACATGGCGAATTCGAGGCTCCCAATGGCCTCCTGGTATTCATGGGTCTGGGGCCAGATCATCATGTTCAGACCCCAACCGAGAAACGCCTTGACCTTTCCCTCTTTGATCCATTCCACCAGGTGATTGGTCTGAACCTCAAAAAGCTTTTCCGCCCACGCGGGAAAGATCTTGAGATCCAGCCTGTGGTCTTTCATCTCGTTCATCTTTTCTCTGAGGCAGAACTTCGGAGGCCCCTCAGCCCATGGTCCGGCCATCTCCACCAGAGGAGAGGTGGGTTTCAGGATACCCCCGGGGATATCCATGTACCCGCAGATCGCAGGGATCATCAAGATCGCCCGATGATTATTGGTAGCGTTGAGATCGTGGGTCGTTCCCTGGGCGCCGGTCATCATCCCTCCGGGACCGTTGGTCGCATAGAGGCGCGCTGCATCCACAATCTTCTTCGCAGGAACCCAGGTGATCTCCTCAGTCTTTTCAGGCGTAAAGGTCTCGACGTAATTTTTTAACTCCTCGATGCCATGGATCCAGTTGTCGCAGAATTCCCTGTCGTGTAACCCGTCTTTGAAGATCACGTGCATGATCCCGGCAGCGAGAGCCGCAGTGGTCGCCGGGCGGGGCTGCAGATGGATGTCGGCCAGTGTGGTCGCTGTCGGGGTTTTCCTCGGGTCCACCACTATGAACTTCACGCCACGTTCTTTCGCGTCCGCGAGATGGCCGTGGCACATGAACGGCTGCCCGGAATAGGCGGGATTGGTTCCCCAGATCAGCATCGCCTTTGTATCCTTTGTGGGGAGATCTCCCATGGTAGGAAACCCATAGGTCAGCAATTCCGCCAGCAGGGCCGCCCGCCGGCATGCGGTCGAGCTCTCACAGCCGTAATTGACCGAACCATATGTCGCAGCCAGCCGCTGGACAGCGGCCCGAGGCTCCTTGGGGTCCCCCACGTAGAAAAACACTGCATGGGGACCGTGTTCCTCCTTGATTCGTTTCAGATGTCCGACAATCGTGTCATACGCCTCATCCCACGAGATGCGTACAAAACCCGGATCGGTCGAACCCTTCGGATTGGTCCGCTTCATAGGAAACTGGAGGCGGTTGGGGTTGTAAAGCCTCTGGAGGGTGGCATACGCTTTGGAGCAAATGGGTGAAGCGGGGAAATCAGGCCACGGTTCTATCCGGGTGACGACATTCCCTCTCTTATAAAACTTGATTCCGCAGAAAGGGACTTCGTTGCACCCGTCACAAAACGTATAGCCGACTGTTTCGTTCTGCGCATCAGTCTTGCCGATCTCTTTTTGAACCGGCATTCTTCTCTCTCCTGAGTTCTGATTCATCTCCCTTTTCTCCCTAACAAACAAAACCGAAGATCTTCTCAAGCCGCACATCGATGGGTCCATTCCCCTTCTACACGGCGCTCGAGGAATTGTCCAGACCGAGAAGCGATTGTCTGGTATTTCCGGGCATAAATCCTGCTGTTCTCTGACACGTAAACCGTCGCCGTCTTTCATGGCTGTTGGAACGCGATCAATCAGTAAGGAATTTTATAAAGAGTCGCACTTTTGAGATCCAATCCATTATAGCGTCGCCAACTTGCTACCCATCAAACCCCACATCTAATGAATGGCTTTGTTTAAGCCCTATAGGTACCGGGTGAAATCTACTCCCTCGCCCCGATAACTTTTGGCACACAAATTGTACAAGTGATTTCTGTTCAAGCGTGTGAAAGAGAAATATTCATGGTTGCGCAAAACAAGGAGGAAATATGCAGCAGATTGAAGCTGAACCTATTGTCCTTAGTCAGCAGAGAGGCGAGTTCAGGGACAAAGTAAGAGATCTCTTGCCTGATCTGGAAGCTCCAGTTGATAAGGAGGGCGCCCTGTTTTTTCTCAATCAGAATTCAAGGGAGCCGGTCACTGAACCGGACGAGATGGTGCCTCTATGGAAAATTCTTCATCTTGCCGGAGTGGATTGGACCTACGGAAGCAAAGGATGGGCCGCTGAAAATTATTGCATGTTCCTGGCTGATGACGATGCCTGGAAACGCTTCGTGGAGATAACCGTGGGTCAGGCGGAAAGCC
>Ga0209270_1002314_pt1 | contig 20769 bp, 17 predicted proteins | sample MTBAKSrepl1MetaG_FD_187456 | JGI IMG/M metagenome (GOLD analysis project Ga0209270, IMG submission 187456) | Enrichment culture microbial communities from Arthur Kill intertidal strait, New Jersey, USA, that are MTBE-degrading - MTBE-AKS1... | ecosystem: Environmental > Aquatic > Marine >...
TCCATGAAGTCAATCTCAATGAGCTGGTGGCCGACGTAACCAGCCTGTTGAAGCAGAAGACCAGATACGCCAACGTCAGAATCGAGACCAAACTGGCTCCGGACCTGCCCTTGGTGGGGGCTTCGCCTTCCGAACTCCAGCAGGTGGTCCTCAATCTGGTCAACAACGCAGTGGACGCGGTCGACACCTCAGGCGGGGGCACGGTGACCCTGACCACGCGGACTAATAAGGACTTTGTTTTCATCGATGTAGCCGATACTGGTCCGGGCATCCCGGAAAGTGATTTGAACCGGATTTTCGACCCCTTCTTCACCACCAAACCGGTCGGTCAGGGCACCGGCCTGGGCCTGTCCATCTGTTACGGCATCGTCAATAAATTGGGCGGCGACATAAAGGTCCGCAGTCAGCGAGGCGTGGGCTCCGTCTTTTCCGTCCGCCTGCCGATGGCCGGCCCCTCGACCCAGTGCGCCGGCCAGTCCCCGCCGGCCGGAGAACCAACTCGGCTCCCGATTTCAGATAATACATTAAAGGAGGAATACTGATGAATCAAATCGTGGTCTTGTTGGTCGATGACGAGGTCCCCTTTGTCGAGGCCATGTCCAGGCGGCTGACCAAAAGAGGCCTGACCGTTATACCGGCCTTCAGCGGTCAGGAAGCCCTGGAGAAGTTGACCTCGAAAGAGGGCCAGCGGGTGGACGTGGTCGTCCTCGACGTCAAGATGCCGGGCATGGACGGTCTGGAAACCCTGACCGCCATCAAAGCCAAATATCCTTTAATCGAGGTGATCATGCTCACCGGCCACGGGACCATCGAGTCGGCGATCGAGGGCATGAAAAGGGGGGCCTATGATTATTTGCTCAAACCTTCCGATATGGACCTCCTGACGGCCAAGGTGAACGAGGCTTGCACCAAGAAGCGGCAGCACGAAAGCCGCATTCAAGAAGCCCGGGCTCAGATGATCGCCCTGCGCCGGGGTGACTGATCGACAGGCAATGATGACCGAAAAGCGTCGTAAAATAAGGTTGTTGCTGGTCGATGACGAGGAGAGTTACCTGGAGGTCCTCTCCAAAAGGCTGGCCAAACGCAACCTTGACGTGATGACCGCCGAAAGCGGAGCCGCCGCGATCCAGGCGCTGCGGCGCTATGAGTGTGACGTGGCGGTGGTCGATCTGAAAATGGAGGATATGGATGGGATAGAAGTCCTCAAGATATTTAAGAAAATGGATCCCAGCCTGGCCGTGATCATTCTCACCGGTCACGGTTCGGAACAGGCGGCCCGGGAAGGCCTGGCCCTGGGAGCTTTCGACTACTTGACCAAGCCGTGCGATTTGGATGATTTGATGGACAAGATCACCGAGGCTTACAAAGCCAAAATCAGTTCAAATGGTGGAAAACCGCATTGAGGTTGAGTCATGTTTTTGAAGAATAAGAAAGTTCAATTGGGTCTGGCCGTTTTGCTTGGAATAATCATCCTTTTGATCCCCCGTCCGGAAGGTAAGAAATTCGAGATCATCGGAGATCCGGATAAAAAAATATTGGCTCATGTAACCAATGATTTTCGGTTGCTCGAAAAACCCGAGCAGAAGGTCCGGGGTTATCTGCTGGAAGCCGTTTCGCCCGGCCGGCCGGAGTCTTCGGCCGCCCGCCTGGCTAAAACGGCCGCCGGCCTCGGCCTGGCCGATGTTCGCGTGGAATATGTGGACGGGCTGTCGCCCAAGGCCCATCGTTTCCTGGCCGTTCTGGTCTTCCTGGTCTTTTTGTTCGTGTTGGAGCCGGTGCCCTTGGAGATCACCGCCATTTTCATCGGCGTTCTCCTGGTCTTGGCCGGGATTACGGATGTTAAGGATGTTTGGGCGTCCTACATGCATCCGGTGGTCGTGTTCATCATGTGCTGCCTTATCTTCGCCATTTCGTTGGACAAGGCCGGATTGACCAGGCGGATGGGCCACGCCATCGCCCGCCGGGCCGGTGACAGCGTGACCAGATTTACTTTTATTCTGGCCATAGGATTAGGATTCGCCTCCGGCGTTATGCACGACGCCGCGGCCACGGCCATTGCCATCGCCGTGATGTTGCCCATGATGCGGGCCGCCGGTATTCAGCCGAACACCAACACGGCCCGGTTCATGATGCTTTCGGTTCCTTTCGCCTGCTCCGCCGGGGGCATGGGCACCCTGGTCGGCGGCGGCCGCTGCATGGTCTCGGCGGCATTTTTAAAGGAGTTCACCGGCATCGAAATCAGCTTCCTGGACTGGCTCATCTTCGCCTTTCCGGCTGCCTTGGTCACCGTCCCGGCGGCCGTGGGCATGGTTTATCTCATCTACCGGCCCGATCCGAGCATTAAACTGCCCCGGTATGACGAAAAGTTGGGGCCTTGGACGGGGCTGGAGAAGCGGACCCTGTTGATCCTCATTTTGGTGTTCTTGGCCTGGTTGACTAAAAGTATTCACGGATTGGACTACTCGATCACCGGCATGCTGGCCGTGGCCGCTTTGGTCCTTTTTGATGTCCTTACTTGGGAAGATATTCACACACACCTGGAGTGGGGCACGGCCCTGTTCATCTTCGGCGGCGGCATCGCCCTGGGCCTGACCATGGACTATTCCGGGGCGGCGCGGTATTTCGCCCACCTCTTTTTCCCTTTGGTTAAAGGCGGGGGGTGGTTGCTCCTTTTTGTCGGCGTCGGAATCTTCGGGGCTTTGGTGACCAACGTCATGGCCAACGTGGCCGCCGCCGCCCTGATCCTGCCCATTGTCCTGCCCTTGGCCCAGCTTGAAGGAGTCGACCCCAGGATTATGGCCCTTTGCCTGGGCATGGCCACTTCCTTCGCCATGTTGCTGGTCATCGGCTGTCCGCCTAACGCCATAGCCTACTCGTACCGGCAGTTCAAATCGTTTGACCTGACCAAGGCCGGGATGATTGTTATGCCCGTCCTCCTGGCCTTGCTGGTCCTGGTGGCGGCGATCTGGTGGCGTATCTTAGGTTTGGTTTAGACGGGATCAGGGCCGAAAGCTTGGAGTTTTAAAAAGAAATTAGGGAGTAACATTAAAATGGTCAAAATACCGGTCGAAATTTTGCTGGTGGATGACGAGCGGGATTTCGTGGAAATGTTGTCCCTCCGGTTGGGTGAGGAGGGGCACCGGATCAGACCGGCTTACAGCGGTGAAGAGGCCCTCAAGGCCCTTGAAGCGGCGGATTCCGACGTGGTCATTTTGGACATCAAGATGCCGGGCATGGACGGCATTACGGCCCTGAAGCTGATCAAGGCCAAGCACCCCTTGGTGGAGGTCATTTTACTGACCGGGCACGGAGCGGTCGAGACGGCCGTCGAGGGTCTCAAGTCGGGGGCCTTTGACTATATCCTTAAACCTGCTGATTTTGCAGAACTTTTGTCTAAGCTGGAAGCGGCCCGACGACGCAAGGCCGAACAAGTGGAACGAATCAGAAAAGCCGAAGCCCGCGCTTTTGTGCGGCGGACCGGCGGCGTGTAATTTTTCATCTCCGGCTCTTCTCGTTTTTTTCAAAACGGCCGGGGCGGGCGGAAACGTCCCGGCCCCCGAAGCGTTGAGTTGAGCCCTTAAATGAGCCCGGCGGATCGTCTCCGGGACCGTATAATCAAGGGCGTTACCAAATCTTAATTTTGATTTTCAGACCGGCCTAGCCAAAGGCGACCGAAGTCCAGGCGAAGGGAGATTACTGAAAAAAATCGGATTCGGTCCAGAAACAAAAACCGGAGTGATGTTTTTCCAAGTCCGGTCAGATGATTTTTAACTTTTAAAAAAGCTAGTTAGAGTAGGTGAGCCGCGCCCAAGCTGTTTGCCTGATCGACAAACCAGTTGCTAAGGAGAAATGATGTTTTTAAAGAATAAGATGGTTCAGTTAGCAATGGCCGTGGCGATAGGCGTTGTGGTCATGCTTCTGCCCCGGCCGGAGGGGACCAAATTTGAAATTATCGGCGATTCTGAAAAAAAGGTCCTGGCCGCGGTTCAAAATGATTTCCGCCTCTTTGAGGAGAACGAAAAAAAGAAAATTTACGTGGTTGAGGCGGTCGAGCCGGGTCGCCCGGAAGCCACCGCGGCTTGGCTCGAAAAAAAGGCGGCCGATCTTGGCTTGCAGGAAATCGACATTGAATACGTCAATGGGTTGTCTCCCACGGCTCAGCGCTTTCTGGCCATCCTGGCCCTGCTGATTTTCCTGTTTGTCTTCGAACCGGTGCCGCTGGAAATAACCGCCATCTGCATTGCGGTGCTGTTGGTCCTGGTGGGGGTGACCGACGTCAAGGGGGCTTGGTCGGCCTACATGCATCCGGTGGTTCTTTTTATCATGTGCTGCCTGATCTTTGCCATATCCCTGGACAAGGCCGGGGTGACCAAACGTCTGGGTTATGCCATCGCCCGCCGAGCCGGGGATAGTGTGATCAGGTTTACTTTCCTTTTGGCCATGGGTCTGGGGTGGGCCTCGGCGGTCATGCACGATGCGGCGGCCACGGCCATCGGCATCGCCGTCATGCTGCCGCTGATGCGGGCGGCGGGCATTCACGCCAACACCAACACCTCGCGCTTCATGATGCTCTCGGTCCCCTTCGCCTGCTCCGCCGGCGGCATGGGCACCCTGGTCGGCGGCGGCCGCTGCATGGTGGCCGCGGCGTTTCTGAAGGAATTCACCGGCATTGAAATCAATTTTTTCGACTGGCTGATTTTTGCCGGACCGGCGGCGTTGGTGACCGTGCCGGCGGCCGTTTTTGTCGTCTACCTGTTCTATCGCCCGGACCCCAAGTTCAAATTGCCCCCGGTCGACGAGGACCTGGGACCATGGACGGCGTTGGAAAAAAAGACGCTGGTCATCCTGGGTCTGGCCTTCCTGGCCTGGTTAACCAAAGGCTGGCACGGGCTGGATTATTCCATCACCGGCATGCTGGCCGTGGCCGCCCTGGTCCTTTTTGATATACTCAAATGGGAAGATATTCACACTCATCTGGAATGGGGCACGGCCCTGTTCATCTTCGGCGGCGGCATCGCCCTGGGTTTGGCCATGGACTATTCCGGCGCGGCCCGGTATTTCGCCCACCTGTTTTTTCCCTTGGTCAAGGGCGGCGGGTGGTTGATTCTTTTCATCGGCGTGGCCGTTTTCGGAGCTTTGATCACCAACTTCATGGCCAACGTGGCCGCGGCGGCCTTAATCCTGCCGATCGTCATACCCTTGGCCATTCTGGAAGGCGTGGACCCCAGGGTTTTAGCTTTATGCTTGGGTATGGCCACTTCCTTTGCTATGCTTTTAGTGATAGGCTGTCCCCCGAACGCTATTGCTTATTCGTACCGGCAGTTCAGGTCGATAGACCTGACCAAGGTCGGGGTGGTGGCTATGCCTGTCTTGTTGGTGATTTTGATCATCGTAGCCAGCATTTGGTGGCGGATACTCGGCTTGGTCTAATTGAATCAAGGACCGGCGATGATCGATCAGAAACGCAGCATTCGAGTCTTGCTGGTGGATGACGAGGCCGATTTCCGGCAGCCTCTGGCCAAACGTTTGACCAAACGGGGTCTGGCCGTGGCCCAGGCCGGCGGGGGACGGGAAGCCCTGGCTTACATCCAAAACAACCCGGTCGATGTAGTCATCCTGGATGTCAAGATGCCCGAAATGAGCGGCCTGGACGTTTTGCAACGGATCAAGGCCGAACATCCCGCCATCGAGGTCGTTCTTTTAACCGGCCAGGCTTCCGCTCAGGACGGGGTGGACGGCATGAAGGCCGGGGCCTTTGACTATTTGACCAAGCCGGTGGAACTGGAACAACTGGCCGGCAAGGTCCGTCAGGCCTTTGACAAGATCGTCCGACGGGAGGAGCAGGCCAGGGAGGCCGAATTTCGGGCCAAAATGGAACAACGGATGATCGCGGCCGAACGCCTGGCTTCCCTGGGCACCATGGCCACCGGCGTGGCCCACGAGATCAACAATCCCCTGGCCATCATCTCCGAGGCGGCCGGATGGCTCAAAGGCCGGGTGGCCAAGGACGAAGGCCTGCCCCCCCAACTCAAGGATAATTTCAGCCTGGCCTTGGGCAAGATCGAATCCAGCGTGGAACGGGCCAAACGCATTACCCACCAGCTTCTCAGTTTCGCCCGCAAGACCGATTCGATGATTCAAGAATGCGATGTTAAAGAGCTTCTCGGGGAAGTAGTCGAGTTGACCCGGAAGGCCGCTGATGAGGCCAAGGCCGCAATGACTATCGAATCCCGGACGGAAACCAAAATCTGGACCGATCCGTACCAGTTGCGCCAAGTGTTCGTCAACCTCGTCTCCAACGCCCTCCAGGCCGTCGAGCCGGGGGGCTGGGTTCGGCTGATCACCGGCGAAGCCGGCGAGGAAATGGTGATCACCGTTCAAGACAACGGTTCAGGCATCCCCAAGGAGAACCTGGACCGGATTTTTGAGCCTTTTTTCAGCACCAAGCCGCCGGGTAAAGGCACGGGCTTGGGCCTGTCCGTATCCAGGGGCCTTGTGGAAAAACTCGGCGGCCGGATCGAAGTGGAAAGCCGGCTGGGAGAAGGATCGTCTTTTCGAGTCTTTCTTACTCGTAAACCGCTCAAGACACCCGACCTAAGCGAGGCGGCGGTCGGACCTTAAACGGGGGTGATTGGTATGGTCAAGATACCCATAAATATTCTCTTGGTGGACGATGAACGGGACTTCGTGGAAATGCTCGCCCTGCGCCTGGAAGACGCCGGGCAAAGAGTTCGCCCGGCGTACAGCGGAGGCGAGGCCTTGGACCGTCTGGCCGAGCGCGAAGCCGACGTGGTTATTTTGGACATCAAAATGCCCGGCATGGACGGCATCGAGACCCTCAAGGCCATTAAGGCCAAGTATCCGCTGGTGGAAGTGATCCTGCTCACCGGTCACGGCACCGTGGAGACGGCCGTCGAGGGACTCAAGTCCGGCGCTTATGATTATGTCCTAAAACCGGCTGATTTTCCGGACCTTTTATCCAAGCTGGAAGGCGCCCGCCGGCGCAAGGCCGAACAAGAAGAAAGAATCCGACAGGCGGAAGCCAAGGCCTTGGTCCGCCGAACCGGAGAAATTTAAAGGGTCATCTTTAACGGCGCCTGGTTACATCTCTTCTGACGGTCCGCTTCCAGGACGCGGTTCCTGGGAAGAAGCGGACTTTCTATTTTGGGCCACGGGCAGGACATTTTTATCGCCCTTATGGGATCAGAAGATAAACCAGCCGGCGGAGTCAGGTTGAACCTTAAAGATGGATAAATATCTTCTTATCATCAATCCTTGGGTTTACGACTTCGCCGCCTTCGATTTGTGGGCCAAACCTTTAGGGTTATTGTATTTATCGGCCTGGCTGAAAAAAATCGGCTTCAAAATCCGGCTGGTCGACTGTCTGGATCGCCTGCATCCGTTATCCGAAGCGCCGCCCCGCCGTCCGTCCTGGAAACCGGGCACAGGCAAGTGGGCCAGAAAAATATTACCGGTGCCTGAGCCCCTTCAAGGTTTGCCCCGTCATTTCGCCCGATATGGTTGGCCGGAGGCGGTTTTTCGACGGGAAATCACTTTGGGCGGCCGACCCGACCTGGTCCTGGTCACTTCGAGCATGACTTATTGGTACCCCGGAGTGCAACGGGCTGTTGCCCTGGTTCGGGCAACCTGGCCCGATGTCCCTATCGTCCTCGGGGGGGGCTATGCGACTTTGTGCCGGGACCACGCCGAAAAACATTCCGGCGCCGATGTGGTGGTCGTTGGACCGGGGGAAGACCATTTACCGGCTATCCTGACCGAACTGCTGGGAGTCCAGATTCCTGAAAAGGACCGGATGCGCTGGTCCGATCACTGGCCGGACCTTGATCTCTACCCCCACCTGGATTTTGCTCCCCTGCTGACTTCCCGCGGCTGTTTGTTCCGCTGTCCTTACTGCGCCTCCCCTTTGCTTTTTCCCGGCTTTGTCCAGCGGGACGTAGCTGATGTTCTGGCGGAAATCGAAGATCGCTATCACCGATCAGGTCTGAAAGATTTCACCTTTTTTGACGACGCCCTTCTGATAGGAGCCGAAGATCATTTTAGGCCTCTGCTGGAAGGGGTGCTGAGTCGTGGTCTGAAAGTCGGATTCCATGCGCCCAATGGACTCCATGTCGGGCTGATCACCCCGGAATTGGCCCGGCTGATGTTCAAGGCCGGTGTAAAAACGCTTCGCCTGGGCTTGGAAAGTCTGGACCCGGAGCGGCAAGTGAGTTTGGGGGGCAAGGTGAGGCCAGGTTATTTTGAAAGGGCCGTGGCCTATCTGACCGCGGCCGGCTTCCGGCCGGGCGATATCGGCGTCTATATCCTCTATGGTTTACCCGGACAGCCCCTCGATGAAGTGGCCGTCACGGTTCAAAGGGTCAAGGACTTGGGGGTCAGACCATATTTGGCCGAGTATTCGCCCTTGCCCGGCACACTCCTTTGGGGCGGTGCCTGCCGGGAATCGCCTTATGACCTTCCCGCCGAGCCGCTTTTCCACAATAATACCTTTCTCCCTGGTCGGCGACCGGATTATTCCTGGGAGAAGGTCCGCGAGATCAAACAAACGGCTTGGGCTAGCTGACGACTTTCAGGCCGAAGTATTTATTCAAGCGGGGGGCCAGTTCGCGCTTGAACAAACGGTTGGGCAGGAAGACCTTGAAATTAGCCAGGGCTTCCAAAGGATCAAAGGCAAATCGTTTGCTCAGGAAGTTCCGGGCGATTTTGAGTCCTTCCTCGGAATCGTTGTAACCCTTGAAAAAGACTTCCCCCCAGTTGTTCTGGTAACAAAGGTCGGTCTCGGCCATGTGACGGCGGCCATCCGGTTCGTCGAGGTTGATAACCAGGAACATCCGGACGATGCGAGGTTTCTGAAGCATTTCTTCTTCATTGAGCTCACTGAGTTTATAAGAGGGGAAGAAGGCGTCCATTTCCTTGAGCAGGGCTTGGATGTCGGGGGTGGTGCAGTGGGTGGCCAGTTTGCCCGTGGCGGCGTTAAGATTGACGGTGGTGGCCGTGTCCCACAGGTGATTGTTGATCAGCCAGAGCAGGACTTCCGGCAGAAAGGGGGAACTGGTCAGCAGGGACAGGGTCCCGGCGCCGCCGTCTATCGATTCCCTGGACATCAGACCGCGAAAGGCGGACCAGGTTTTACAGCCTTTCGGATCGATATGGGGGTGAAGGGTCATGCCTTTAAGGGCCGGGGGGTCCTCGATCACGCGTTTGATGGATTCGATTTTGTTGGTCCGCCGGGAATAGAAAATGAAGAGTTTCCGGCCGAGGATGGTCAGGTCCCGGGGACTGATTTTCAATTCGCTTTGAATTTGCTGTTTGTTTAACTCCTCCGAGACGCTTTTATAAGTGCTGAGAATGAATCGGTTGATCTTTTCGCTGAACTGCTGGGATTCCCGGAAGGACCAGTTGTGATAGTCGTTTAAACGCTGAACGGTTTTATGGTTCCAGCCCCATTGCCTGATCAGGTTGACCAGAATCAGTTTGTTTCGGGGCAGGTCGGTCCGGCGGTAATCGCCCAAGGATATTTGCACGCCGGCTTTCATGTACAGGGATTGGCGCAGCAAATCCAGGTCTTCGCGGCGGTCCTTGCCGGCCAGGTAGGCGGCCACCCGGTCGAACATCAGGACATAAGGGTCCAAAAACTGAACCTCGTTTTCATTGGAGAGCAGGCGGCGTTTGAGTTCGGTGGATAAGAGCCCCTGACGCCCGCGGTTGAGCATGTACTCCTCCAGGAGGCCCATTTTAAGAACCGATTTGAACGGGCTGCCGATGGTTTTGTTGATCTGCCAAATAGCCGCCCCATAGAATTCGCCCAGTGAGATGTCATGGACGTGGCCCAGGTCGACCAGTCCGGCCGCGTTGATGCGGTTGGAATTCAGAATGAATCGGGCCAGTCGGGCATATTCTTCGTCGTCGACCCCCGGCGGCATGACCCACCACATCGGCGTTTGTCCGGCCACCAAGGTCATGGACCGGTAAAATTCCTCCTTGAGGAGTTTGCCCTGGGCCGAACCTGAGCTTTCTGCTCCGACCGAACCGAAATCATCCTCAAGGACTTTGGCTACGTCCAAGGGGAAACAGTGAACTTCCGCCCCGGCGAAGTCGGCCGCCCATTTGTCGATAGCCCTAAGCTTTTCCTTGAAATAAAGGAAGGTTTCCGGACTGAAAGCCCGCATATCCAGACAAATCCAGTAATCGAAGTCCGATTTGGAGTTTTGGGCGATGGACCCCAGGCTGCCGATCAAGGAGATGGATTTAATGGGCATATTCGGATCATAGCTGGCCCTGGTGGGAAGCTGCGGCAACCGTTGTCTCGGAAAGGCTTCGGTAAAAGACCTGGCCGTGTCCGGACTCATTTCATAACCGTAAACGCCGTGAGGGCTGATCTGACAAGCATCGCCGGCCGGGAGGAGCCCCTGACCGTCTATATGGATCAAAAGCGGGACCAGATCGAAGACGGTTTTCTTACGTGGCGAAAGTTGTTCGTAAAGAAAGGCGGTCTTATTGGCATTATACTGTTCAAAGACCCGCAAGGTCCGGGCCAGGCTGGTTTCCGTTTCCTGAAAACCGGGCTCGGCTCCCTCGGCTTCGAAGGTCTCTTGTTTCCCGGCCGACTCAGAGGGAGTATCTTTTTTCCCTTTAAGTATTTTTTTAAAAAAGCTCAAACTCAGTTACCCTTGATGTCCGGAAGGGCCGACCTTGGCTCAGCGAGTCCGGATAAGTTGTCCCCGCCGGCCGATTTGATCGGACGGCGTCTCGGGCATAGACAATAAGAAACCACCGACTCTGACCGGATTTTCAGCCGATTAACCAGAGTTCTGAAGTTTTTTTATCGGGTCCTTCCCAGCGGCGCCCGGAAATAAAACGCTTTCACTATATGCCACGTTATAAATATTTTCAACCATGAGGATTCGTGAAAATTTTTTGTCAAAAGCCCGCAAGACAGCCGGAAGGTCCCCCGGGCGGAAGCATGGTCCAGTCCGATCTTCCTTCTGCCCCGGGGAATATTGAGAATAATTTTTTATAGTTCCAGCCTCGGCGGGAAGAGGCCGGGAAGGGGCTCGGCCGATTCATCCTCGCCCTTCTAATGATTTGGGTCTTTTGAAACAATGGACTTGCAGCTCTTTTTTCTCCCGGCTACTATTGATTTTGGGAGTTACCATGATTGGCGGCAAAAAAGAAGCTTTTCGGGACCAACCGGAAGTCTGGGTCTGGCATGAGGGCGCCTTGGCCGAAGCTATCGCTCATTTCATGTTTGAGTCGGGTGCCCGGGCCCTGGTCCAAGATGAGGACGAGGAAAGGCCGGGGTTGTTCGTGTCCAAGGCGGGCTTTGGACCTTCGGGACCCGCTCCTGATCTGTCCGAGCGATTGGACCGGTTTCTGGAGGGTTTACCCGGTTGGTTCGGCTCGGCCACTCAAGTTTGGGCTGAATGGCGGTACTCCCCGGTGGAAGATTGGGCGGAGAAATGGAAAGAGGGCTTGGAGCCTTTGGAGATCGGGTCAACCCTGGTTATCAAGCCCAGTTGGTGTGGATACGAGGCCGAAGTTGGCCGGAAAATCATCGAGCTGGACCCCGGCCTGGCCTTTGGCACGGGTCATCATCCCACGACTTCCATGTGCCTCGAAGCCCTGGAGGAATTTTGCGGCGACCGGGCCGTCCGGTTTCAAGTCCTTGATCTTGGCACCGGCAGCGGTATCCTGGCCCTGGCCGCCGCGGCCCTCGGTCAGAAAAAGATCACGGCCATTGACCTGGATTTCGAGGTCATCCCTGTGGCCAGGGCCAATCTGGCGGCCAACGGCCTGACCGATGGCGTGAACTTGATCTGCGCCGGGTCTCAGGCCTTGCGGGGACCGTTCGACCTGATCCTGGGTAATCTCACGGCTGGAACCCTGATCGATCTGGCTGATGAACTCCTTAGACTGGCTGCGCCTCGAGCCAGACTGATCCTCTCGGGTCTGCTGAAAGAACAAGTCGACGAAGTGCTCGATTGTTATAATCTGCGTGGTTTTCAGAGCCTGAAAATTCAAGAGAAGGATGACTGGGCCGCCCTGGTCCTGACCGGGCCCGCCGAAAAATGAGGCGGTTTTTCGTTCAAAAGGATGACATCCAGGAGGGATGGACCAGGCTGGTCGACGAGGAGGCTCATCACGCCCTCCAGGTGTTGCGTTTGAAAAAAGGGGACCGGGTTCTTTTGGTGGACGGTCGGGGAGGCGAGTATCCAGCCAGGTTGACCGCCTCCGGTCCTGGTTGGGCCGAGTTAAACGTGGAGACTCGGCAGCTGGCCGCGGCGGAGCCGCTCCTGAATTTGACTATCGGCCTGGCTTTGCTCAAATCCGACCGGATGGACCTGGTCGTTCAAAAAGGGACCGAATTGGGCTTGAAGCGCTTGATCCCGGTCGAAACGGCCCGCTGCACGGTCCGACTCGACCAGGTCAAGAGCGATAAACGTCTCGACCGCTGGCGGCGGATCGCCAGGGAAGCCATGAAGCAATGTCGTCGCGGTCTGCCGCTCGAGGTCCGTCCGGTCATGGATTTGAAAGAGTTTCTATCCAGCTCCATCGGCAGTGACTTGAAAATCATGCTTTATGAAGGCTTGGCTGGAACCGGCGCCGGGGAGTGGCGGTCCTTGTTGAGACGCCAGCCCAAACCAAGATCGGTGACGGCCCTGATCGGACCCGAGGGCGGTCTGACCCAGGAGGAGGTGGAAGCAGCTCGCCAAGCCGGTTTCGAGGCGATGGGCTTGGGTCCCAGAATTCTTAGATCAGAAACGGCCGCGCTGGCCCTCACCGCGGTGCTGGGCTTCGAATTGGGTGATTTATTTTAGTTTTTCTTGATTTTTTCCCGCTAACCATTTAATATTGTTTAAAAGGAAAGGTCAACTTCAACCTTGACCCCAGGGAGGGACCATTATGAGGTGCCCGAAGTGTGGTTATAACAGTTTCGATTCTAACCAAGCTTGCCCGAAATGCGGTCGAGATTTGACTTCAACCCGCGAACATTTGGGCTTTTTCCCTTTTACGCCCCAACCCGTTTCCTATCTGGAGGCGTTGCTGAACCAAGCGGAGAATAATTTCCTTTTCGAAGCTGAAGAAGCTGAATCGGTCGACCTGGGGACTTACGCCGAGAATCAGGAAGTTGAAGCGGGGGGATTACCGGCCGAAGAAGAAGGCCCGGCAATGAGCCTGGAACCAGAGGACCAAGGGATCAGCTTCACTCCGGAAGCAGAGGTCGGCCTCTCCCTCGAAGAAGAAAGCCTGACTCCGGACACTGCTGCTCCCCCGGAAGAAGGCATTAGTTTGACCTTGGAAACCGAAGAGGGTCAGGGGATAAGCTTGGAGGCTGGTCCGGCCGAGTCCGAATTTTTGGCGGCCTCTGAAGAAACCGTCATCATCGAACCTGAAGAAATGCCCCGGTGGGCGGAGGCTCCCGCCGATCAAATCGAGGCAGCCGCTCCGGTTCAACTGGGCGTGGAGGATGAAGACCTGGGCTTGGACCTGGACCTTGCCGCCCAGGAAGAATCGGTGGAAATAAGCCCCGAGGAGCAGGTCCTGGAGTTTGAGGATTTGGACATGGCCGAGGCCGAAGAAGGAGTGGCGATCGGGGTCGAGGCCGCCTTGTCCGACGAACAGGTATCGTTGGAAACACCGGCCGAAGAAATTACACCCGAGGGCGCTTTAGGCGTTGAAGAGACGGTGATGCTGGAACCCGAAGAGATTCCTGGCCTGGAAGATATCGGAGCAACGGCTGTCCAGGAAGAAGAGGTCAGCCTGGAGACGGCGGTTTCGGAGCCGGAGAGGGACGAGGTGTTTCCGCCGGCGATGGAAGAAGAGGGGCTCGACCTGGACCTGAGTGAAGAGGGCTTGACCGAGGAGGCCGCTCTTGACCTGAGCCGGGAAGAACCGCCCTTGGACGCGGAGTCCACCTTGATCATAGAGACCGATGAAGAGGCTGAAGACTCAATCCAACGGTATGCTCAGCCACCGGTGGTCGATTCCGGGCCGCTCGAGCCTCGGGGGGAGAAAACCCCGGACCAGGAAGCCGACTCGGATTTGGACTTGACTGATCTGGATTTTGGGGAGGAGCCTCAGTCTGTTTCCCTGGCGCTGGATTCCGAAGGCCAGGAATCTCTCGATCTCGATTTGGGCGACCTCGAATTGATTGAGGCCGAAGAAGAGGGGAATCCGGATTTTGAAACATTGGACTTGGAGGAAAAGGATAAATAACCGGCCGACGGCGGCTTGAAGACGGGCTATTGCGCCAGACAAGGAACGGACGCAAAAGAGAGTAAGAACAACCGGGCTTTGCCGCGTTTATGTTTTTCACCTGCCTTCAGAAGACCCTGCCATATTTTTTTGTTCCAACCAGCTCCCAGAAGGTGAAACCCGATCCAGTCACTAGGCGCTCCCTTGGTTTATCATCGTGAAAATATTCTTTAATTAACCGGCTTCTCCAAGGCGGGCCTTGGCGGCCCCCCAAGATCGCCGGGGATGATTTGAGCGTTGACACTGGCGTCGGCCTTGGATAAAATTTAAATGTGAGATTTTTTTCACATTAACACAAAAGCACGGGTTTAAATTGGTTGTTCCTGAAAGGGTTTTAATTGTAGATGATGAGGAGAGCATTCGGGATTCGTGTGAGCGGGTCCTGACTCGGGAAGGCCTGCAGGTGACCACGGCGGCCGACGGGCCGGAAGCGTTCAAGCTGATCGACAAGTGGGCCTACGACTTGATCCTGCTGGACCTGGTCGTGCCCGGGGCGACCGGGATGGACATCCTGAAGAGGATCAAGGCCACGGATCAAGAAGCCGTCGTCATTATTATTTCCGGCTACGGCACCGTTCAGTCCGCCGTCGAGGCCATGAAACTGGGGGCTTACGACTTCCTGACCAAGCCTTTCACGCCCAACGATCTGAGGAAAACGGTCAAACAGGGCCTGGAGAAAAGACGGCTGGCCCTGGAAAATTTGTACCTGCGCCAAGAACTGGAAAACCGGCGTCACCGGCCCCAGATCATTTTCAAAAGCAAGGCCATGACTCAGGTTATGGACATGATCGAGCGGGTGGCGCCCACCGACGCCACCGTTCTCCTGACCGGCGAAAGCGGCACGGGCAAAAGCCTGATCGCCCAGTTTGTCCACGAAATGTCCGGGCGGAGCGGCCGGCCTTTTCTCACGGTGGACTGCGGGACCTTGGTCGAGACCCTGTTTGAAAGCGAACTGTTCGGCCACGTCAAGGGGGCCTTCACCGGAGCGGAGAGCAGCAAAATCGGCAAGTTCGAACTGGCTCACACCGGAACCATCTTTTTTGACGAAATAAGCAACATTAATCTTGACGTTCAGGCCAAGCTGCTCAAGGCCGTCGACGACCGGGTCATTTCCAAGGTCGGCAGCCACCGGACCATTCGGGTCGACGTCCGGATCGTGGCCGCAACCAACCATAATCTCCAACAGGCCATCGCCCAAGGTCGTTTTCGAGAAGACCTCTATTATCGCCTGAACGTCGTCTCCATCAACATGCCGCCCCTGAGGGAGCACCGCGAGGACGTCCCGGCTTTGATCGATTTTTTCCTCAAACTCTATAACCGTCGGCTGAACATGCAGGTCGACAGTCTGTCAGACGAGACCATGAAGCGCCTGATAAATTATGACTGGCCGGGCAACGTCCGGGAACTGTCCAATCTGGTCGAACGCCTGGTGGTCATGGGCCGGAAAGGCGTGATCAAACACGATGACCTGGCCTTTGTCGGCTGGGATAACGGCGACCGGAAATTGACCAGCCAGGAGGCCCTTACGCTTCAAGATGCGGAAAAAAACCATATCGCTAAAATCCTCAAGCGTTTTAACGGCCGCAAGACCGAAGCGGCCCAGGTTTTAGGCATTGATCGCAAAACCCTCCGGCAGAAGATCAAAAAGTACGATTTGGAGTAAGACCGGCCACGGGGAAACGCGGTTTCAACGCTCGGCCGAATCGCCTCGAAGTTAAACCAGCAGTTCCAGCCGAAGTCTCGCCAGGACCTGAGCCGTCAGCCCGGCCCAGGTCGTCAGATACTTTTCGGCCGAACCGTATCGGCGGCGCAGGTGTTCCAGCAAAGCCTCGATCGCTTCAGGCGGGGCGGTGAAGTAAGGACTCAGTTTTTCCGGGTCCACGCCGTAATCCCTCATCCGCTGATACACTTGGGGCAGAAGAGGGGCGATGTAGACGTTGGACAGGCCGTGGTCACGGATGACGGTCTCTTCCGGGACCCCCAGGGCCAGGAGAATCAGGGCCGCGGCCGTCCCGGCCCGGTCCTTGCCGCCGGTGCAGTGAAAGACCAGGGGCCGGCTTCGCGCCTCGGCCAGGCGGCCGAAAAACTCGCCCCAGACTTGGGGAAAATCGTCAATGTTTTCCAGGTAGCCCCGAATCATAAAATCCTGGTCCAGCCAGGAGTCGTCACCCTGCTTGACCCGCTCCATGGCCGCGATGAAGTTGAATTCACCATGTTGAATGGGCAGGCGGACATACTCGAACGAACCGTCCCCGGGCAGACGGTCCGGAGCTTTATCCACTTCAGCGTCGGTCCGGAAATCGAAAATAGTCCTCAGGCCCAACCCTTTGAGCTGGGCCACTCCTTTCGGACCGAGCCGGCTCAAACCGTCCGAACGGTAGATTTGGCCCCATTTGACCCTCTGCCCGGCGGAAGTTTCGTACCCCCCCAGGTCCCGAAAATTGTAGGTCCCGTCAATCGGGACCCGGCGTTCCGCCACCAGGAGTCCGGACCCGCCCTCGGGGACAATTTCGAAATAATGACGTTTTTCCGGGTCCAGCCCCGCGATTACCGCCCTGGTGACGCCGTTGACTTCGGCCAGAGGTTTATCCCGGTCAACCTTCTCCGGCGACGGTCCGGCGAAAATGGAAACCGACCGCGCGTTTTCATCGTTCTCCCAACCGATCAGCATCTCCCCATTTTCTTGACGGGTTACGGTGGCGTTGAAAACAGGGCTTCTATCAAGGAGTTTCTTCATAAATTCATTCCTCTGGTCGACACCCGAACGATTTATCAATTATCATCAAGTTTAATGACATATTTCAAGACATTTTGCCCGATAAGCCCATTTTCTAGCGAATTGTCGCAGAGGATTTTGAGGGCCGATTGTTCAGTTCGCTTCCGTTAACCCGAACGCTTGGCCGATCACCGGGGCGGAGGACGGCCTGACCTTCATTCCGAGTTGCCCGAAAGGACCGATTTCTGTTATGGGATAAAAAATACAGGGAGGCGATATGGGCGAAGCGGAGCTGACGGGGCGGAGTAAAGCCACGGCCCGGGCCAACGGGGCCGATTTGGTCGGAGTGGCGGGGATTGATGATTTGCCGGAGCACCGGGACCGGATTTTGAGGATATTGCCCGGAGCCCGCAGTGTGGTCGTGGTCGCGGCCAGGCACAGCCTGTCGGCTCTGCGCTCGGCCGTCAATGAACCGGCCCAGTTCGACACCATCCACACTTATCACGAATGCGAACGGGCGGCCCAGCGGACGGCCCGTTTTTTAGAGGCCGAAGGTTTTCCGGCCGTGGCCGTGCCGGCCTTCATTCCCCTGGACATGGGGGAGCCGGCCAAGGGTATGCGCGGGGAAATCTGCTGGCGGCGGACCGGAGTCCGGGCCGGGCTGGGGTCCTACGGCGAAAACGGCTTGCTGGTCACCAGGGAATTCGGCTCGGCCGTACGTCTGGCCGGCCTGGTCACCACGGCCGAACTGACCCCGGACCGGCCGCTGAGCGAGGACCTTTGTGATCACTGCGGCCGGTGCCTCGAAGCCTGTCCGGTCGGGGCCTTGACCGGCGGCGGCAAAATCAATAAAAAATGGTGCGGCGACCATATCTTCCAATACGGATTCCGATTCTTCCAGCGTTTGACCGCAGGTCTGGCCGAAGGAAGGGCCGGCGAATTACAAGATATAATAAAGGGCTATGGTTTACGAGAACTGTGGCAGACTTTCATGACCGGCAATTATTATTACTGCTTCCAATGTCAAGCTCAATGCCCGGCCCGGATTCCGCCCCTCAGGCAGGATATTGGCCCCGATAAATAGAGGCCGGCCGCGCCCCTATCGGGGTCGGAGGAGTCAAGGCAGTCGCCGGAAGCATTTTCAAATTCAAACGATCTTACGCTCCCGGCCTTCCCAGTATTTGGCCCGCAGTTCGCGTTTCAATATCTTGCCGTAATTGCTCTTGGGCAGTTCATCCACGAAGTCCACGGATTTGGGCTTTTTGTATCCGGCGATGTTGTCCTTGCAGAAATCGATCAGTTCCTCTTCCGTGACCGATTGTCCAGGGACCAGGGACACTACGGCCTTGATGGCCTCGCCCCATTTGAGGTCGGGCACGCCGATGACCGCCGCTTCGCGCACGGCCGGGTGCTTGATCAAAACCTCTTCTATTTCCCGCGGATAAATATTCTCCCCGCCGCTGATGATCATGTCCTTGGACCGGTCCATGATAAAAAGATAGCCCTTGTCATCCAGGTAACCCACATCGCCGGTGTGGAGCCATCCGTTTCTGAGGGTCTCCGCCGTGGCTTCCGGGTTGCGCCAGTAACCCTTCATAACCAGGTCGGACCGGGTCACGATTTCACCCATTTCCCCGGGCGGCCGTTCGCGGTCATTCCGGTCGAAGACCTTGACTTCCACGTCGGTCCGCTGGAGACCGGCCGAAGCCAGTCGGGTCTCCTGCTCAGGGGTCCCGCCCAGGACATGGTCATGGTGGGGTAAATAGGTGATGGTCATGGGCGATTCACCCTGGCCGTAAAGCTGGACCAGGCAAGGTCCCAGCTTTTTAATCGCCCGCTTGAGGTCCTCGACGTACATGGGCCCCCCGCCGTACATGACCGCCTTGAGGGAACCGTGATCGTAGCGGTCGGCGGCCGGGCTGTCGACCATCAGCTTGACCATGGTCGGGGCGGCGAACATGTTGGTGATCCGTTCCGCTTCGATGGTTCTGAAAACCAGCTCCGGATCGAAGGACTTGGAGGCCAGGATGACGTTTTTAGCCGCCTTGGCGATGTTGGGCAGGGCGTACAGTCCGCTGCCGTGAGATAAGGGCGCGGCGTGGAGGATGGCGTCTTCCGGACCCAGGGGGCACATATCCGCGTAAAAGTTCATGGTCATGGTCAAGAGGTTCCGATGGGTCAGCATGGCCCCCTTGGGCAGGCCCGTGGTCCCCGAGGTATAGAAAAGCCAGGCCAAATCGTCCGGATGGACGTCCCGGTCGATCAGATGGTCGGACTCCCGGGCCAGGAGGTCTTCATAATCGAGCAGCTCTCCCGTGGCCCCGGACAGGGTGATGAGGCGCCGGCAGGCCGGGATCAAGTCCCTGACTTCCCGGATGGAATCGTTGAACTCCGACGAGAGGATCACGGCCTGGGACCGGGAATGGTCGATAATGAAGGCGCACTCCTTGGGATGCAGGCGGAAATTGATGGGTACGGCCCCGCAGCCCAACTTGAAGGCGGCGAAAAGAGATTCCAGGGTTTCGGGGTAATTGAACTGTAAAATGGAGATGTTGTCGCCTTGGTTCAGACCCAGCCGGGCCAGGGCGTTGGCCAGACGGTTGGTTCGGGCGTTGAATTGGGCGTAAGTCCAGGACTTGGTCCCATGGACGATGGCCGTCCGCTCCGGAAAGATCAGGGCCGCCTTGGTCAATAATCTGCCGACGTTCATCTCGTCCCCCTTGTCCCTGATTTTTTTGTTCTGATTATACCCGACCTCGGAAGAGCGGGAAAGGGGCTTTCCCTCAGTTACCTTACCCCGGACGGGCGGTCTGTCAGGGATTCAATTCATCGGACCATTCGAAGGTGGAGGCCCACCGGCCGATCTAGGTTCGGGATCAAGAGCGGCCATCTCTCCGAAAACATCGCGCGGTCCCAGGACGTCGATGGTTTTACTCCCGACATGGACCCTGGTTTTTCCGTCCACGATGATGTACATGGATCGTCCGAAATCATCCTTGCGGAAAACCAGCTCCCCCTTTTTAATGTCCACTTCCTCAATGATCGAGGCCACCTCCGCCAGGACCGCGTCCGGTATTTCGGCGAAGATATTAACGGATTTAAGAATCATCACCTTTTCAACGGTCAGCAGCATCTGGTCCTCTTGTTTCAATGGTCCCGCCCACAAGGTTCGTGATTTTGAAGACAGCATAAGGCCGGAGGTCGTCAATCCCGATCCCGGCCTCGGTTTTGTCTCGAATCAATAATGGACCCGCACAATTCGGCCACTTCGGGTCATTCGTCGTTCATCGGGCCGGCCAGACGAGTTGTCAGGTCCGCCGGTTTGAGCGCTCCTACCGCCCAGACGGCCTTTTTCCTGACCATGTCGTGCTCATCGTTCAAACCGGACGAAACAATATCGGTGAATTTTTGATCTCCGGTTCGGCCTAAAACGGATGTTCCCTTTTTTAGTGGAGGGGGTTGGTTGGGTTAAAGTGCTGATAAAAAGACTATTTCCGTCGAGAATGCAGTTTCTTTTTAGTGTCTACCCTTGCTTTCGACTTCGACAAGACCTTTGGCAAGCTGATTTTCAGGGCTTTTAACAAATCCTTTGTATCTAGGTCCGGATCGGGCAGGCGCAGGCCGGCGTCTCTTCCCTTGATGGACAATTTTACGGCGCAGAGTCTATTCAGGGCGTCAAGCCCTTCGGAGACCCTCAGGTCAAGGGTCGACCAAGCTCTTCTTAGTTCCCGCACCAGGTAATAGGCCGGCATGACCACCAGGACATGGCCTCTGGTGTT
>Ga0209270_1002323_pt1 | contig 20694 bp, 22 predicted proteins | sample MTBAKSrepl1MetaG_FD_187456 | JGI IMG/M metagenome (GOLD analysis project Ga0209270, IMG submission 187456) | Enrichment culture microbial communities from Arthur Kill intertidal strait, New Jersey, USA, that are MTBE-degrading - MTBE-AKS1... | ecosystem: Environmental > Aquatic > Marine >...
ATTTTAAGTGTGTCCCTCTTTGAGAAAACTCTCATATTGCAGACACTTACAGCAACTGACTATAATGAAAATGCGGATGATTTTCGTAGACAGTTGATTTTATTCGATTAACGTTGGGACAGTAGTGAAATGGGGGGAAAGACAAGGATTTCATAAAAGACCAACCTGTAGCTCAAGAAGCTTATGGTACAAGATTGACCAACGAGAACCATGGCCGATACTCCATCCTATGATACACCATGATAGACAGACAATAATTTCAAATAAGTTTAATGTACATGTTGACCATAACCTTTTTGAGGTCAAAACAAAAAGAAAGAGGAATAGTCTTGGGGTCATCTGTTTCCTGCTTTCAACTGTAAGCATGCTGTTAAAAGAATTTTCTGGAAGAGTAAACTTAGGCGAAGGAGCACTGAAGACAGAAGGTATTGATATTGAGAAGTTGCTTATACCAAAAGAGTTCTCAAAAGATATATTGCATAATTTCAAGAAACTTTCTAAAAAATATGAAAATGCATCTATTAGTTCTATTTTTATAGAGGTTAATGCAAATTATCCTGACGAAGTCTCTCTCGATAAAGTTAAATCCGACCGTCGTGAACTCGACAAAATTATTATGGGCGACATACTTGGCTTAACAGATGAAGAGCAGCTTGAGGTATATCGTGCAGTGGTTGACCTTGTGAGGTCAAGAATAGAGAAGGCGAAAAGCTTTGGCAAAAGGGGAAAGACTAAAGAAGGAATTGATGTTGAACTCTTAACAAGAACGATAAAAGAAAAGCTTGGAGACAAACTTCTCGGACACTTTTATAGAGAAAATATCCTTAACCAGAAGAATCTTAAAACAGTCAAGCTTTTTCATCCTTCAAAAGAAATTCAGATTAAAAAAGACTTTTTAAAGGGCTCCGGGTGGATTCTTTTATCAGGCAAAGATTATAAAGAGTGCCAAAGTGAGGCAGAGGCTGAATATGTGAAGATATGGCTTGAATCAGGGCTCGATAAGGTAAAAGTTCCAAAAGATGAATCTTATATCTTAAAAATCCTTCCAGAACTCAAAGCCCTCAAGGATAAAATAGATAGAATAATCTCTGACCACATCTCCTCCATCACAAGCCAGAAGTTGCAAAACAAGATTTTGCAAAAGTTGCAGGGAGAATTGTTTTGAAAATCCAAAACTTCATGAAGGTTGAGAAAGACGACCATTTTTGGATCGGAGATATCTTCTACAAACATTTTTCTCGCGGATTATCAGAAATCTGTGACACAGATTTTCTCAAAGAAAGGTATGATGCTTTCATAAAGAAAGAAGATCCTATTTATTTAGAACTTTTAAATGGAATGAAGGATGAATCCCTTTCAAAAACTTTTGTGAGTTACTGGACAATTGCACAAACTCTTGCAATCCGTAGCCGCTTCTGGATAGAGGATGCAATCGCTGAAGTTTTAATACGGCTTGCCAAGCAGAATAAGAAAAATGATTTATTAATATATTCTCAGAGCATGTTAAGTGACGGATGGAGAGAAAAAGGTATATCTATCGTTGATATTGGTGAAGAACGACTTGAACATCTTTCTGGTAGGCGGCCGTGGAGAGTCTCTATGCAAAAACGGACACTTGAAACTATCGATGTCATTGTAGGAGAACAAGAACGAGAAAGGGTAACGCGTGAGGGTATCCCCAAAAGACAATGGGCTAAAATCGAAAATAATGAAATAATGAAATACGATCAAAAATGCTTGGAGAGAGTTGCCAAGAGTTTATCCGGCCCACCAGTTTCTGAAATTACATTGCAGTGCAACTTACTTATAGTAGAGCCAAATCTGTCAGATTTAAAACCTCATGCATGGGCTTTTCGCTTTATTAATACTAAGACAATTTCTTCTCATCCTTCACGAAAACAGGAAAGGGTCAATTTACTTAGGCTTTATGCTTACTTAGTTCAAGAAAAAATACTGCGCAATCCCAGTCAAATGAATGTGTATGTCGCAGAACTTCTTAATAGAAAAGACAGCAGTTACGAGGGGTATGATCGCTATCCTGATTATTTTTCTTGTCTTACCTATTGGTCTAGTGAGAAGCTATGGGATTTTATAGGAGTTCCGTTTAAATTGGTAACTGAGGCAATACAAATAGCCTCCAAAGAATTTCGAAAACAATTGATCGCTGGGTTACGTAATTTATTACCTAAAGAATGAAGGGAAAGTGGTGTTAAATACTTCATGCCGAGCATTCTGGATAAGGCGTTTAGAGAAAAGTCATAATTTAGAGGCAAAGGAATTAACCCATAATGAAAAAGTCCGATAAAAACTTTCCTATGAAAAGCCCAAAGATTTCCGGATACGAAACGATACTGCGAGAGGTTGCCGGACTCCTCGAATCCGCCCGCCGGGCCTCAGTCCGTGCAACCAACACCATTATGACTGCCACTTATTGGGAGGTAGGGCGAAGGATAGTTGAGTTTGAGCAAGGGGGGAAGTAAAAAAGCTAAGCATGGTGAAACCCTTATTGCCCAGCTTTCTCTTGATTTAACTGCACGTTTCGGAAGAGGTTTTAGCCCGGTCAATTTGAGTCAAATGATTTGAGTCAAATGAGAAAGTTTTATCTTGTCTGGCCTCCGGACCGAATTTTTTAGACAGTGTCTGAAAAATCTTTGCCCGCATCATATGAAGAACAGAAATTTCAGACGTTGTCTGAAAAATTGCAGACAATGTCTGCACAATTCTCTCTAAAAGACCTTGCACAGCGTTTTCCGCTGCCATGGTCACATTACGTAAAACTTCTGGCAGTATAAAATCCCGAAGGCCGTGCTTTTTATGAGGCTGAAGCCTTGCGCGGCTGCGCGACTGCGCTGTCTCGTCATTATTGATTTAAAACTCGGCAAATTCACCCATGCAGATGCATCTTTACCTCAACTATGCCCGTGAACACTGGACGCACCCTGACGAAAATCCGCCTGTGGGTTTGATACTCTGCGCTCAGAAAGACAGCGCCGTTGCTCATTATGCCCTTGAAGGCTTGCCGAATAAGGTTCTTGCAGCCGAATACCGTACTGCTCTGCCGGATGAGAAAACACTTGTGGCAGAAATCGAAAAAACATGCAGGATGCTGGAAAGAAGTGGCATATTAAAAGGCAAGAGGCATGATACCGGAAATTAAAGACATCCTTAATAAAATCGACTCCCTCAAATCCGCCCTTGATGTTATCGGCTTTTTTCAACCATGTTGCAAAACAAATGAGAGATTATTTTGTGAGCGTTATATATGAAGAGATGAAATCATTGAAAAGACTTGTCGAAAGCCTTGTCAGATGAACTTTCATAAAGACTGAGTTTCCTCCATTACAAGCCAGAAAATACAGAGAAAAATTTTGCAAAAACTGCAGGGGGAATTGTTCTCATAAGCCATAAGAGTGGATGCTCTAACCCATTGAAAAATAAGTATCTTCACAAAATTCCCCAAATATGCTATTTATAATAAGCATAATTGGGAAAAGTGAAATATATCATTGCAATATAAATAGAGTTATTAATTCCCGTTCTTTTTATTCTTGTTTGATTAAAAAAATGACAACACGATGACCCGGGAATCTTTCCATTGGCCCCGGCATATCAGCGAGGCAAAGGCTGTTCAGGAGAATTTAAAAGACAGGGTAAAGATCACTCCCCTGAGAAGATCTCCTACAGTTATTGCCGGTGTTGACGCAGCATTCCTCAATAACAAGGCCATCGGTGTTGCCTGTCTTTATACGTATCCTGAGATAACCCCGGTTGAGGATGCATATACTATTGCTGAGGTAACTTTTCCTTACATCCCCGGGTTTTTATCATTCAGGGAGGGACCTGCAATTATTGAAGCTTTAAACAGACTTAAAATAAAACCCCATGTTATTCTTTTTGATGGTCAGGGGATCGCACATCCTAAAAGAATGGGTATTGCTTCACACATTGGGGTGATTCTTGATATCCCGACAATTGGATGTGCTAAATCAAGACTGGTTGGTGAATATAAAGACCCCGGGGCGAGAAAAGGAAAAATGTCATCTCTGAAGTATCAAGGTAAAGTGGTCGGTGCTGTTTTAAGGACAAAAGATGAAGTTAGACCTGTTTTTGTATCACCAGGTCACAGAATTGATTTAAAGGCTTCTGTTGAGATTGTGCTTAATTGTGTAAGTAGATATAGAATCCCTGAACCATTGCGGAGGGCGGATTTTTTGTCAAAGAAAATAAAGAGAGAACGGTTAACAATCAGCAGGTGAGATGAAAGGCTGCGATTACCTTTCTATTCGAGTGAAGCTTATTGAAGAGTTCAACTGCATTCTTTGTTAAATCAATTTGAACCTCAATTCCTTTTGACTCAAGATAAGAGATGGTTTCTTTTGGAACCTTCATCACTCCATAAGCGCCGGTCCCGACTATCAGCACATCAGGTTTTGCTTTTATCACATCATCTAAATCTTTTATTGACAGACTATGACCCTCCTTCCTCCACCATGAAGCATCTACCCCTTCCGGGTAGATAATAACGTCAGAGGTATATGTTCTGCCACCAATTGTTATGCTGCCGAACGAGTAACGCTCAATCTTCATTTCACTTCTTCCTCGAAGCTGTGCTATATTGTAGCATATGGGAGTGTATAGGGTTCTGGTGTCTCTCCTGGACTTCAAATCCAGTGTTGCCTGTCACAAACGGGCAGGGTGGGTTCGATTCCCACACACTCCCGCCAAACTCTCCTTTAGAATCAATATGCTTTCATAATAATACCCCAAATATCCGTGTTTCCAGACTGTCTCCAGAGTTAATAAGACAGCTTTGAGAAAAGCTACCTTGATGTCATTCCCGCTTGTCGGGAATCTTTCTGAAAAACAAGAAGGATTTCGGACAAGCCGAAATGACAGAGAATAATAAGAACATTACCTTACGACTATCTTAATAAGATTGATCAAGTCCTCATTTTATTGACTGTTTTTTGTTATGGGAATAAAATGTTAAACGGTTAAAAATATGGCACAAAAGCCTGAAGATAAGGCCCGTGAAGACATTGACAGAATGCTTGAAAAGGCAGGATGGGATGTCCAGGATATTGGTCTTGCCGATATTTATTCCTGCCAGGGGGTTGTAATCAGGAATTTCCCGTTAAAGCCCGGAGGGAAGATTTTGAATATACTCCATTTAAAGAAAAAGGCGGAATCGGCAAAGCCTATCAGCTTTTTGGCGAAGGTCTTTGGCCTCTGCTGGATGATTGAATGAGGTACTGGCGGCATAAGTGAGATTGTGCTTGATTGAAATAATCCTCATTGATATAATTTAAGTATCAATTTTAGTACTGAAAGGAGTATCAATATGAATACAATTCCAGCTCAGGAAATAAAAAGAAGAGGAATCTCTGTCGTAGATGAAATCCTTAAAGATGGGGCTGTCTATGTGATTAAGAACAACCAGCCTCAGTATGTAGTTCTGTCCGAGGATCGGTATCAGGAATTATTGGCGGCGGAGAATGAGGCATATATGACCAGAGTGCGTGCCTCGTTGGAGGACGTCAAGGCAGGCCGTGTTTCAAAGTTCAAGAACGCACAGGAGTTGCTCAAGGCTATTGAACGGGAAGATGAGTAGTGTATACCATTATTACTCCAAAACAGTTCCTCCGTCAGGCACACAAGTTTTTTAAAAAACATCCTAACCTAAAATCCCGTTTTATCAATATTGTTGACGATCTCAGTCGTGATCCCTTCCAGCCTCATCTTGAACTGCATCCGTTAGGCGGTAAGCTGAAAGGATGCCATGCAGTAAGTCTGACCGGCAGCTATCGAATTACATTAACACTCATGATTACTAATAAAGAAATTATCCTGCTCGATATCGGCAGTCATGATGAAGTATACAAAAGAGGGTAGTATTCTGAAGTAAAAGGGGATATTAATGGTTGAGAAAAAAGTAATCTTGCAATACGAAAAAAGAAATTAAAAACATGGGGGTCACTCCTTAAAAGCCTTGATAAGTTTTCTGGTAATTTTATGAATGAAAGAATACAGCCCAAAGAGCAAATAAGAAATACAACTATGGATATGCAGAAGAAGAAACCATGAGCTTATAAAAAGAAAGGATTTGCCGGAAGGATGGCAGATTGTGTCTCTCACAAATATTGCAGAAATGAACCTCCCCACCGCAGAGACGGCGGGGTATTGAAAATTTAACAAACAAGTTTTCAAAGATTAATAGTCTCAGCCGGCTCGCCTTGTCATCTTTTCCTGCATCACCCTCTCATGCAGCCAGACCTTTATTAAGGCGCCTCTGTCAACCCCAATTTTCTGACGTATCTCATCGAGCTCATTCACAAGTGACTCGGCTACGTCGATCGTCAGCCGGACTTTCTTCCCGTGCCGTATTATTTTTGCCTTCTCCATGTCGATTAAATCATGAACATCTTCGCCCGCATCAAAACGCTGGTCAAACTCTCTTGTGCTCTTAGCCAATCCTTTCTTTTTCATATAACGTGACCTCCTTCTCCCTCGCCCGCCTCACGGAAATGAGCCTGATAGTGGACTTGCCCCGAATAGTATACACAGCAGTCCAAAGCTTTCCATGGAGATGAGCGATCAGGATTCTTCTCTCTTCAACAGGGTGCGGTGCATCAATCTCGATCCTGTTCTCGTCAAGCCAGAGTGTTTTCGCAGTTTTGAAATCAATTCCGTGCTTGCCCCTGTTTGAAATGTCTTTTCGAGCATCCCACTCGAACTTCATACTATATTATACAGAATATAATGAAAATCTGTATATATTAATGAGGCAGAGGGATTCAAACATTCTTTCTGCAAATATTCATGGCAAGCGTTTACGGGACGTTGATGAATAAGTTGACTTAGAATATGGCAAGCGTTTACGGGACGTTGATGAATAAGTTGACTTAAGAAAGTACCGGATGATATAGAATAGGCAAGAATAAAACAAAGGAGCATAGCGATGCCGAGACAGGCAAGACTTGACTATCCCGGAACCCTTCACTCCACGGGAAAGTACTTGACCATCTACCCTGAACGCGATATGGCGGTACGTGTTGCACAAAGCCTCATGCACACGAATATTATTGATCAGTTGACTCTTTCTGCGGAATACAGTATTGTCGAGATCGCAGTTCCAGCTCAACTGATCGGGAAAAGCCTTATGGAGGCCCAACTCAGAACGCAATACGGAGTCAATCTGATTGCCATAAAGAAACGAGTCACTGAAAAGGGTGTTCAAAAAGAAATTTGGAATGTCAGTCCTGACCCTAATAAGCCCATGGAAGAAGGAGATATTCTTGTGCTGATAGGATTAAATGAAAACCTTGAAAAATTGGGAGTTCGATAAAATAATGTCGAGAACACAAACGTAGTGTTTTCAGGAAAGATATCTGATCACCACCTGAACCGAAAGTTGACTTTGCCGGAAAACCGGAGGTTGAGGTAACAGCTTCCAACCTCCGGTTTTCTGAATTTAATAGTTTGCAGAGGAGGCGGATGCAGTTTATTCCGGAGCGGATGAGCCGCTGCTCTCTTTTGTCAAGATTCCGTCCTTAACCGAGACCTGGTCACCAACCTTAAGGTCCAGTAGTGCAGCTGAATTTTTTACTTCAACTGTTTTCTCATTTCCCATACTATCCAGAATGGTCACTTTACTATCTCCCATCTTGGAAACAGATCCCTTTATCTCTTTTCCCATCCCTGCTGAAAGGCATGTGCTTGCGAGACTCAGGGTAAACGCAACAACCATCAGTAGTATAAGTACCTTCTTGGTCATCATTTCACCTCCCTTCCTGGTTGATTTGAATATCTGTGTTTCCCCTTCTTTAATTGGATGCTGCCCTGGTGGTCAGGCAACAGCTTATAGTGGAGAAATTACAGGATTAAACTTCAGCAAATGACATGCCAGACGGAGTTATATTTACTAACTATCTGATATTTAAAGAAGAATATTAGTTATTGTTTTTTAGGGGGCTGTTTTAAAGTTGTCTTTTTGTATGGATTATCATACATGCAGATTTTCAGGAAATTTAGAAATACGAGGTTGAATAAAAAAATTTTGGCGATAAATCAGAAGCTTGTAATCAAGATGCTCATGTATAGAATTTCATACACCGGATCTGATAATAATCTTAATTTTTCCAAAACTCAATCACTCGCACCTCCACCCAGCACCTTGTAGAGCGTCACCATATTCATAAGACGCGAAAGGCGAACGGAGATTAGACCCTGCTGTGCACTGTACTGCGATCGCTGTGCGTCCAGAACGCTCAGGTAGCTGTCAATCCCGCTTTTGTATCGCAAATCTGAGAGGCGATAGCTCTCGGCAGTGGCTTCCACAAGTGACTGTTGTGCCATCATTTGATCCCCCAGGGTTCCACGCTGGGCCAGGGCATCGGCAACCTCCCTGAAGGCCACCTGGACCGCCTTCTCATATTGGGTCAATACGATTTCCCTGTCCACTTTACTCGCATCCAGGGCAGACCAGGTGCGAGGGTCGAAAACCGGCATAAGTATCTGTGGTACGAAACTCCATTTACCCGAGCCGGAGTCGAACAAGCCGGACAGCTCGCTACTCGCAGTTCCAATGGTGCCGGTAAGAGAAATACGGGGGAATAATGCAGCACGTGCCGCACCGATATTGGCGTTGGCAGCCTTGAGCTGGTTCTCGGCCTGAATGATGTCGGGCCGGCGTTGCAGAACATCTGAGGGCAATCCGGGGGAAATATCCTTAAGCAGCGTAACCATATTCAGCTCTGCTGGCAGAAGCTCGACCGGCACCGTTGAACCGACCAGCAGCATAAGTGCGTTCTCATCTACGGCCACTATGCTGGTGTATCGGGCCACATCCACCCGTGCCGCATCCACGCGGGTTTGCGCCTGACGGAGATCAAGCTCGGACAAGACCCCGACTTCATAGCGACGCTGTATCAGCTTGTAGGTTGCTTCTTGCGCTCTCAGGGTCTCCTGAGCCAGCTTCAATAACTCGCGGTCAGCGGCCAGTGTCAGATAGGTATTTGCAACCTCCGCTACCAGGCTGATCTGTGCGCTGCGACGGGCCTGTTCAGTGGCTAAATATTCCTGAAGAGCCGCATCTTTCAGACTGCGAATCCGGCCGAAGAAGTCAATCTCCCATGAGCTGATACCGAGACTGACATCATATCGTTCAATTGTCAACGGTTCCGGGAAGCCCATAACATTGGCGGGAATCCGTTGTTTGCTTCCGCTGGCTTCAGCATCGACCACCGGCAAAAGCTCAGCTCGTTTAATGCCGTATAATGCGCGGGCCATTTCAACATTCAAGGCGGCAAGCCGCAGATCCCTGTTGTTGTTCAAGGCCATCTCAATAATTTGTTGCAACTTTGTGTCGGTAAAAAAGTCATGCCACCTAAGTTCAGGTGCTGCCGGAGCGCCGGACACACCTTCGGTTGCATTATATGCCTCACCTCCCGGCCATGCATCAGGGACGGGCGCTTCAGGCCTCTTGTATTCAGGGGCCAGCGTGCATCCTCCAAGTACCATGACAAATCCAATAATTACAAAAAGAAGTTTTTTATTCATTAATCAATCATCTCCTGATGGATTTATCTCAGTGCCCTCGCTCGCTTCACGCTTCCTCTGTTTGCCGAAGGTCTTTTCTATCATCACATAGAAGAGCGGTGCAAATATGGTCACCAGGAAGGTCGAGGTCACAACGCCGCCCACTACCGCGGTTCCGATGGCCTTTTGCGCGCCTGCGCCAGCGCCGCTTGCAAACGCCAGCGGCAGGACACCGAATCCGAAAGCAAGCGAGGTCATAACGATCGGACGTAACCTCAGCTTTGCTCCTTCCAGAGTTGCCTCGATCAGGCTCATTCCCTTTTCAACCCGGGCCTTGGCAAACTGGACTATCAGGATGGCGTTTTTGGTCGTCAATCCGAGGGTGGCCAACAATCCTATCTGGAAATAGACATCGTTGGGCAATCCGCGCAGTGACGAGGCGATGACACCGCCTATCGCCCCAAGGGGGAGAGCAAGCAGGATTGAAATCGGGATGGGCCAGCTCTCATAGAGTGCAGCCAGACACAGAAAGATCACCAGGATCGAAAAAGCATAGAGAGGGGCTGTCTGGGTACGGGCCTGGCGCTCCTGATAGGAAAGGCCGGTCCAGTCAAAACCGACTCCCTGCGGCAGTTTCCTTACAAAACCTTCCATGGACTGCATTGCCTCTCCGGAACTTCTTCCCGGAGCGGCTTCGCCCTGGATGTTCATGGACGGAAATCCATTGAACCGCTCCAGTTTAGGAGAACCCATGGTCCAGTGTCCTGATGCAAAGGAGGAAAATGGAACCATCTTTCCCGCGTTATTGCGTACGTAGAGTTTTTCCAGGTCCCCGGGCAGCATGCGGTAAGGGGCATCCGCCTGGGCATAGACCCGTTTCACCCGGCCGCCCTGGATGAAATCGTTAACATAGGCACTGCCGAATGCAGCCGAGATCGTATGATGTATTGATGTGATGGGGATTCCCAACGCTCCGGCCTTATCCCAATCCACATCAATCCGGTATTCCGGAACGTCTTCCAGACCGTTGGGCCGGACATTTGTCATTACAGGATCCTGTGCAGCCATCCCGAGGAGCTGGTTGCGTGATGCCATAAGCTCTGCATGGCCCAGACCGCCACGGTCAAGCAACTGGAAATCAAACCCCTTTGCCATGCCGAGTTCAACAACAGCAGGCGGTGGAAAGGCAAATACCATGGCTTCGCGTATTCTGGAAAACTCTCCCATAGCTCTTCCGGCCAAGGCACCCACTTTAAGGTCCGGCCGGTCCCTGAGTTCCCAGTCCCTGAGCTTGACGAATGCCATTCCTGCATTCTGCCCCCGGCCTGAGAAGTTTGTTCCGGAAATTGCCATACAGGATTCAACAGCGTCTTTTTCATGCTCAAGAAAATAGTCTTTGACCCCTTCCATGACCTTCTTGGTCTGCTCCAGTGTAGAGTTTCCAGGAAGAAGGGCCTGCACCAGCAGGATTCCCTGGTCTTCATCAGGGAGATAGGCAGTGGGCATCCGCTGAAACAGGAAACCCATCCCCGCGACGATCAGAAGAAAAATTACTATATAACGGATTTTTTTGGAAAGGGAATGGCCAACAAGCTGCATATATTTGTCCCTGGCCCGAAAAAATAATCGGTCAAACCACCGGAAGAAAGGCCGCAGGAACTTTATCCCAACCTCCGATGCTGCATGTCCCTTTGCCACCGGCTTGAGTAATGATGCGCATAACACCGGCGTAAGTATCAGGGCAACTACCACAGAAAGGAGCATGGCTGCAATGATGGTCACCGAGAACTGGCGGTAGATTACTCCTGTTGACCCTGCAAAAAACGCCATCGGTCCGAAGACCGCTGAGAGAACCAGGCCGATTCCGATCAGGGCACTGGTTATCTGGTCCATGGACTTGCGTGTGGCCTCCCTGGGGGAAAGTCCTTCCTCTCTCATTATTCTCTCCACGTTCTCCACAACGACGATGGCGTCGTCTACCAGCAGGCCGATGGCCAGCACCATGGCAAACATGGTCAGCATGTTTATAGAGAAACCGAAAATCCCCAGCACCGCAAAAGTTCCCAGGATCACCACCGGCACCGCAATAGTCGGGATCAGAGTGGCACGCATGCTTCCCAGAAACAGAAACATCACTAAAAAAACCAGCAGTATCGCTTCGAAAAGGGTCTTTACCACTTCATTTATGGCTACCCTGACAAAGGGAGTAGTATCGTAGGGATAAATGACCTTCATACCGGCAGGGAAGTAATGGCTCATCTCTTCCATCTTGGCCCTTATGGCATTTGCCGTATCCAGGGCATTGGCACCGGCAGCCTGACGGATGGCAAGCCCTGAGGCTGGTTTGCCATTGAAATAGGCTTCAACATCATAGGATTCTGTCCCGATTTCAGTCCGTCCCACATCCCTGACCCGCACGATGGAGCCATCAGGGTTGGTGCGGACGGGAATCGCTGCAAATTCATCGGGCGTCTTGAGCAGGCTCTGGACAATAATGCTGGCATTCAGGCGCTGGCCTGCAACAGCCGGAACTCCACCGAACTGGCCAGCGGACACTTCTACATTATAGGCCTGCAGCGCCATGATCACATCCTGTACCGTCATATGGTATTCAGTCAGTTTTTCGGGGTTCAGCCAGATCCGCATGGCATACTGGCCGCCAAATACTTCTACTTCACCCACCCCCGGCACGCGCGAGAGCACCTTCTCAAGATTGGATTGGGCATAGTCCCGCAAATCATTCCCGTCCATGCTCCCGTCTTCCGAGATCAGGCCCACTATCAACAGGTAGTTCCGGGTGGACTTGCTCACCTTCACGCCCTGGCGCTGTACAACCTCCGGCAGGCTCGCCATGGCGAGTTGAAGCTTGTTCTGCACCTGGGCCCAGGCGAGGTCCGGGTCGGTCCCCGGCTCAAAGGTCAGCTCGACGCGGGCTGCACCTGAGGAATCACTGCTTGCGGAGAGATAAAGCATATTGTCGAAGCCGGTCATCTTTTGCTCGATAATCTGCGTCACGCTGTTTTCGACAGTTTCCGCCGATGCCCCCGGATAAAACGCTGTTATAGCGATTGAGGGAGGAGCGATGGGAGGATACTGCGAAACCGGCAGGTTATAGATCGCCAGCAGGCCCGCTATCATCAGGATGATGGCAATGACCCAGGCGAATACCGGCCGATCCAGAAAGAATCTTGATAACATTATGCAACCCCGTTAATTGGATTTTTTAGCTGGTTTTGCTGCATGCTCAGGTTTCGTAACATCATTCAGTCCCTGGTCCAAAGAAACAATTTTAACAGAAGCTCCCGGTCTCACTTTTTGTATCCCCTCTATGATCACGCGATCACCCTCTGCGATGCCCGATGAAACAAGCCATTTATCGCCTATGGTCCGGTCTACCGTAAGCATACGCTGTTGTACTTTTCCGTCAGCATCCACAATAAGCGCAACAGGGTTCCCTTTTGAATCCCGTGACACGGCCTGCTGGGGGATCAGGAGAGCCTGTTTATTGACTCCTTCTTTTACCACAGCCCGGACAAACATGCCCGGCAGCAGAACGCCTTTCGGGTTGGCAACAATAACGCGCAGGATGACGGAACCGGTTGAAGGATCTACAGATACGTCGCGAAACTGCAGGGTTCCCTCAAAAGGATATTCTGTTCCGTCTTCGAGGATGAGCTTAACCTTATTCTGGTTCTTTGATTCGTATTTGAGCCGTCCTTCCTCCAGGCGGCGCTGCAACCGCAGCAGCTCTGTGGTAGACTGTGGTACATCCACATAAATCGGATCCAGTTGCTGAATAGTAGCGAGGGCAGTTGGCTGATGTGCTGTCACCAGCGCCCCCTCTGTCACATTGGATATGCCAATGCGGCCGGAGATCGGGGCGATAATGCGGGTGTATCCCAGATTGATGCGGGCCGTATCAACCGTTGCCAGCCAGTATTGGACATCTGCCTCGGCCTGTTTCAGGGCGGCTTCTGCGTCATCATAATCCTGCTGGCTGACCGCCTTGTCAGTTAGCAATTCTCTGAAGCGTTCCGCCCTGGACCGTATTGCAGGAAGATTTGCCTCGGCCCTTCCGAGCGAAGCGTTGGCATTGTCGAGCTCTGCCTGAAAAGGGGCCGGATCAATCCGGTAGAGCAACTGTCCGGCCTTGACATATGAACCTTCAGTAAATAACCTTTTCTGTATGAGGCCACTGACCTGTGGCCGGATTTCCGCTACAAGGTGGGCAGTTGTTCGGCCAGGCAATTCAGTGGTAAGCATCACCTGCTCAGGTTGCAGCGTTACCACAGCCACTTCGGGAGCGCCCGTCCCTGATGGCCCGCCGGACTGTTTTTCCCCGCAACCGTTCAATATCAGTCCCCCGACAAGAATTGCTAAGGTGACGATGCGTTTGATTCCGTACAATTTTTTCATACTATAACCTCTCTATGTTGAATATGTATAATCAAACTTAAAAGAATTTCAAGATTTGTCTGCTACTTATCTCTCACCACCCTTTGCAAGACCGTTGAGCTCATTCCGCTGCGAGCATCTGGTGAAAAAAGAATCCGGTCCCTACGGCAAAAGGTCAGGTAAAAACCCCTTATTATACTGTAAATTATTATTTCTGAAACCCCCTCAATAAACCATCAATCAATGTGACAGCAAGGACTTTTCGATCAGCCCAGGGAAAACTGTTGCTATAGAGGGACATAACTACCAAACCGTGAGGTGCTGTTGCGAGCACTTGTGTTAATACATCGATATCAATGCGCCGAAGTTTCCCCGCTTTGATACAAGCCTGCACTATTTCCCTGAATTCAAAATATGAATTCCGGGCCATTGATTCTGTTTTCATAAATTCTTCCTGGGTGCCGTATACATGAGGCCTCGTCAAAAAAAATACTTTGTATTGATTTGGATTGTCGAACGCGAACTCTATGAGATAAAGCATGGACTGACGCAATGCTTCGTAAGGTTTATTCTGAACCGATCTGATATAACGCAGCCTTGATAGAAATTGTTCGGCAACCTCTTCGCATATAGCAAAAAGTAAATCGTCTTTGTTCTTAAAATAGTGATAGATAGTAGTTGGTGAATAGTCGATTTTTTTGGCAAGTCTGCGCATAGAGAATTTTTCGTAACCAACATCAATGAAAAGATCGCGTGCTGCATTAAGAATATCCCTGCGAAATTCCTCCTTATACCTCTGTCTCTTTTCTTTAACACCCATTTTTAACACCGTTATTTCATTATAACACCGTTATTTCATTCTTTGCATTTTTTTTTGTCAACCCTTTTATGAAGTCACTACTGTCCCAACGTTGGGATAGTAAAACTGTATAACATGGCTACAATGCTTTATTTACAAGGCATTTTAGCATTTTTCGATTTGAATTTGAATTTCCGAACAAGCCATACTTTCGCACCAAAGCGGAAGGAGATGGCATATGAATTCTGGTCAGACGATATTTTCTCAACTCATGGAGTTTATCCCAACGTATGAATTTAACCAGTGTGTCAAAAGGTACAATGGAAATTATAAGATCAAGAAATTCACCTGCCGGGAACAGTTTCTCTGCATGGCATTTGCGCAACTCACTTACAGGGAAAGCTTGCGGGATATTCAGGCTTGCCTGCGGGCAGCCAATAAGAAACTTTACCACATGGGTATTCGGAGCAAAGTTTCTCGCAATACTCTGGCACATGCAAATCAAACGCGTGATTGGCGTATTTATGCTGACTTTGCACAGGTGCTTATCCGTGAAGCAAGAAAGCTTTATGCCAATGAAGATTTTGGGGTTCAACTGGAACAAACAGTGTATGCCTTGGATTCCACGACCATTGACCTTTGTTTGTCTCTTTTTCCATGGGCATTGTTTCGTAAGAGAAAGGCAGCGGTAAAATTGCATACTCTGATAGATTTGAGAGGAAACATTCCAACAGTTATTTTCATTACACCGGGAAAAGTTCATGATGTAAATATTCTTGATAATCTGGTTGCTGAAGCTGGGGCAATTTATGTCATGGATCGTGGGTATCTGGATTTTGAGCGTCTCTATAAGATTCATCAGTCCTTAGCATTTTTTGTGACCCGTGCCAAAAGTAATTTTGATTTCAAACGCCTATATTCGGGGCATGTGGATAAAGCAACAGGCGTACTTTGTGATCAGAGTGTTACTCTGCGGGGGTTTTACGCAAAGAAATCTTATCCGGATAAACTGAGAAGGATCAAATACTACGATGCTGATAAGAAAAAGAGGCTGGTATTTCTTACGAACAATTTTCTTCTGCCTGCCGTGACCATAGCAGACATTTATCGCTGTCGCTGGCAGGTAGAATTGTTTTTCAAATGGATAAAACAGCATCTTCGGATCAAGGCTTTTTATGGAACATCAGAGAATGCTGTGAAAACTCAAATATGGATTGCAATCTCAGTGTATGTGCTTGTTGCCATAGTCAGGAAGCGTCTCAACCTCAGCCTGAGTCTGTATACGATTCTACAGATTTTAAGTGTGTCCCTCTTTGAGAAAACTCTCATATTGCAGACACTTACAGCAACTGACTATAATGAAAATGCGGATGATTTTCGTAGACAGTTGATTTTATTCGATTAACGTTGGGACAGTAGTGTTATGAAGTGATAATTAATAAAGTCTACAGACAACTTCCTGTTACCGGGCTTTTCATTTCCCGATACAGAACTCATTGAATATCTTGTTTAAAATATCTTCAGTTGTCACAAACCCGACAATCTCACCAAGCCTGTCAAGGGCATCTCTTAGTTCGAGGGCTAAGATTTCAAGGGGCTGATTTACTGTTAATGCGTGCCTTGCTCTGTCAAGTGATTTCATTGCTTTTTCTATGGAGATCTTGTGTCTGAGATTTGAAATAACAATGCCATCCCGCTCCTCCTTCCGGTTTTTAAGACAGGATTCAATAATGATGTCTTTCAATGCCTCAAGCCCGTCGCCGCGGGTAGCAGAAATATGCAGGACATGTGCATTGTAAGGGATGGTCTTAGAGATGAGACCCACCTCATCAATTACCGAAGAAAGGTCACATTTGTTCAAGACAATAATACAATTTTTATTTTTGATCTTATGTAAGACCTCAAAATCTTCATCTTTAAGATGTTCGCTCCTGTCAAGGACAGCGATAACAAGGTCAGCGTTCTCTATGCTCCTCAGACTCCTCTTTACACCCTCTTTTTCGGCAAGGTCCTGAACATCTCTTATTCCAGCAGTATCCATAATCCTGACAGGCAGACCTTTTATATTTAAATATTCCTCAATCACATCCCTCGTAGTACCCGGAACCTCAGTTACAATTGCCTTGTCTTTTTTGATGAGAGCATTGAGAAGAGATGATTTCCCAACATTAGGTCTCCCAACAATCGCTGTTGAAAGTCCTTCCCTGAAAAATCTTGCCTCATCATATGTTTTAAGAAGCAATGCAAGCTCAGACCCGATATCTTGCATCGACTGTAGAAAAGTATTTTTTAACGCTGTCTCGATTTCATCATCAGGGAAATCGATGTATGCCTCCAGGTTGACACAGAGTTCAGTGAGCCTGTCTCTCAGGGTGTTTAACGTTTCAGATAATCCACCCTGAAGCTGTTCCATCGCAATCTTTCTGCTTTCGTCTGTTTTGGATCTAATAAGATCGAGAACTGCCTCTGCCTGACTAAGATCTATCCTCCCGTTCATGAACGCCCGTTTTGTAAACTCTCCCGGATCTGCAAGCCGTGCACCATGTTGCAGAAAAAGCTCAAGGGTTTTTCTCAGGGGAATCATACCGCCATGGCAATGAATTTCTACAACATCTTCCCTCGTGTAAGAATATGGAGAACGCATGACTATCGCGAGTACTTCATCGATTACATGCCCGGTTGCCGGATCTTTTATAAAACCATAGGTAATGCTGTGGGATTTGGCATTCAGAAGAGATATGTTTCTCGGTGAACGGAAGGTCTTTTCAGCAATAGGTAATGCATCTTTGCCGCTGAGCCTGACAATGCCGATCCCTCCCTCCCCGAGGGGCGTAGAGATAGCAGCGATTGTATCATCCGAGAACATTTTCTTCGTATAACGCAAACAGCATCATGGGGAGATACGGGTTCAGGCTGCTTCCTTAGCAACCTTTCTGTTTGTATAGAATTGCTGGGCGATGCTCAGGAGATTGGATACGAACCAGTATAAGACAAGACCTGATGCGAAGTTCAGAAAAACGAATGTCAGCACGACCGGCATCAGCATAAAAAGTTTTGCCTGGCGGGGATCTGCCGTTGTTGGTGTCATCTTCTGCTGGACAAACATGCTTATTCCCATAACGATGGGTAAAGGGCCTACAGCAAACCCGCCAATGAGAGGAACCATTGCAGGAATATGTCCAAAAAGTGCATCCGGGGCCGAGAGATCTTTTATCCAGAGCATAAAAGGAGCGCCTCGCAGTTCGATAGCTGACAATAATATCCTGTAGAGTGCAAAGAATATCGGTAGCTGAAGAAGAAGCGGGAGGCAGCCTGCAACAGGATTAACCTTATACTTCCGGTAGAGTTCCATCACCTCTTTATTCATCTTTTGCGGGTCTTTCTTGTATTTCTCTTTTAACTCAGCCATCCTTGGTTGCATTTCCTGCAGTTTCTTCATTGACTTCTGGCTTTTTTCGAAAAGCGGAATAAACGGTATTCGTAAAATTATTGTGACAATAATGATGGCCCATCCGTAATTGCCGACAATCCTGTAGAAGAAATTTAAAAGCCAGAGAATAGGCCGTGCTATGATAGAAAAGAATCCAAAGTCGATAACATGCTCAAGGCCGACATTCAGCTTTTTGAGTGTTTCCTGTTTCTTGGGCCCCGCATAGAGGATAAAGCTGTTTGTACCCGGGTTGCCCCTCAGTGCTATAACTTCAGAGTTATCCTTTTTCCATGCCCGTGCCTCTTTGAAACTCGAAGTAGGAACAAGTGCTGAAACGAAATACTTATCTTCCTGTGCTATCCACCTGACACCTTCTGAATAGCTCTCTGCGTCTTCAGCATCGGGCTCAATCCTGTCTGAATGCTGGAGAATTACAGGTCCTACGTGTGTGTATAAGCCCTTGCTATCGTAAATGCCGAAATCAGTACCGAGGGTAATCCAGTAATCATGAAATCCTGTTATCTCATCCTCGATATCAATCCTGTAATCGTCGTTATAAAATGTAAATGTTCTCTTGACGAGTGCGCCGGTGCTTCTGTATACAAAGACAAGTGAACCTTTGTTTTTATTCTTATCAAGCACCAAATCTTCTACCCCGTTAGAGGCATAAATGTCAAATTTGACCCGTGAGAGATCGAAGTTGTCATCTGTTCCTATACTGAGCGGGGCGAGAATCACTGGTGATTTGAGCAATGCAACATCATTACCCTCCTTATCCTTGAATGTTTTCAGTGTATAGTGCTTAATTGTTGCACCTTGTGTGGTAAATATCGAGGAATATAATTCTGTCTCGACCCGTATATCTCTGGCCTCAAAAGAGGCACTTTGGGGCTCAACGGTATCAGTCAGGGCAGGCTCTGGAGCTCCGGCAGGGACAGAAGGTTTTTCTTGCACCTTCGCCTGTTTTTGGACCTCTTGCGGTTCAGGTTTGTAAAATTTAGAAAAGATCACCTGATATGCAAAGATTATTGCAAAAGCAATGGCTATGGCAAGTATCGTTCTCTTGTCCATTTATCTTACCGGATCATAACCTCCGGGATGAAGGGGATGACACCGCATAATTCTCCTTATTGTGAGGTAGATCCCCCTAAAAACACCATATTTGTTTATCGCTTCCATTGAATATTCAGAGCACGTAGGAGTAAACCTGCAGCTCATGGGAAGCAGAGGAGATATGCAATGTTTATAGAGATGCAATAAAAAGATACAAACCTTCTTCATCCTGTCAGGCTATTTTGCTTTCCTTGATTTTACTCATTTCCTGAACGAAATCCTCAAGCGTGCCCTTAACAGACGATTTTTTTGCAACAACAACAAAATCATAATAAAAAGGCCGCTCATGTGAAAATTTCCCCAAGGCCTCCCGCAACAGACGTTTTATCCTGTTTCTGATAACCGCATTTCCAATTTTTTTACTGACAGAAAGGCCGAGTCGGTTGCAAGTTAGTTCATTAGGTCTTGCGTATATGACGAGATATTGTGAAGATAATTTTACTCCGTCTTTAAATACAAGCTCAAACTCTCGTCTTCTTGTTAAAGAGCGAAAAGATTTTTTTTGATTTAAACAGTTAATCTTTTGCGCCTCTTTGCCCTTCTCCTCTTGAGAACCTTACGCCCACCTATGGAACTCATCCTGTTACGAAAGCCATGAGACCTCTTTCTTTTTATTTTATGTGGATGATATGTAGTATATGTTCCCATTTTGTTTTAAGTGAAAATTATAAATTCTTACAAGAAGTAAAGTCAAGGCAACCGGGTTTTAAGGTGGCAAATGTATTGCAGACAGAGTCCGTATTTAAAGTCGACAAGTCTCTGGCCTGTCATTCCGATCCCGAACTGCTCCGGGAGAGGACTCTTGGAATATTAAAGATTTCTCCCGAAGCCTGCTCTGATCCCCAATGACAGATTCCTCGCTCCGCTTTGGAATGATAACATGAAAAAGTGCACCTCCGAGGGCGTTAGTTATAAACTAACCCCTAAGTAAAAAACAGGGCGGTAGGAAAACCATACCCCCTACAATTCACAGGAGGTGCACATATGAAGTATATGGGAATTGATTATCATAAGCAATACTTTGTAGCAACGATGATGGACGAAAAAGGGAAGGTAATCAGCAAGGAGAAGGTTTCAACGGATAGGGACTCTATAAGGAGTTACTTTAAACGGGCAGGAACAGAAGGGGACATGGGAGGCTTGCTACGGATGGGAGTATTTTTATGATGAGGTTAATGAACTGGTGGATAAGTTGATCATGGCACATCCGTTAAAGACGAGGCTTATTGCCGAGGCGAGGATCAAGACGGACTCAATAGATTCCGAGACACTGGCACACCTGCTCAGAGCAGATCTGATTCCACAGGCGTATGCACCATCAGCAGAAACAAGGGATCAAAAGAACTTATTACGTTACCGGTCATCGCTTACAGCCATGAAAGTGCGGATTAAGAACATGGCTCATTCTGTTTTAACAAGG